>SAMEA3663026__coassemble_248_pt1 | contig 68986 bp, 58 predicted proteins | sample SAMEA3663026__metabat2_high_PE_017 | metagenome-assembled genome bin SAMEA3663026 (sample SAMEA3663026) | pig gut metagenome | biome: pig gut; feature: pig-associated habitat; material: faeces | place: France | collected 2012
GGGGGAAGTCTCCCCCTCGCTCGCACTTCGTTGCTCGCTACCCCTTCTAGCGGGGTGCAATAGCCTTCCAGACTACCCCCGCAACGCCCCAAATTATCTGCCTTGTTCTGTATAATTTTTTGAAATCCACTGTTTATATGAACCATTAAGGATATTGTTAATCCATTCACTGTTTTTAAGGTACCATTTTACAGTTTCCTGCAAACCTTCCTCAAAAGTCATTTTTCTTTCCCAACCAAGCTGCGTTTTGATTTTTGTACAGTCAATTGCATAACGCTTGTCGTGACCAGGACGGTCTTTTACATAAGTTATTGTCTTTTCAACATCAGCGGCACTTTTTCCTATCTGAGCTGCTGTTAATTCAATAACTTTATGAAGCAGCTTGATATTCTGCCATTCATTTTCACCACCGATATTATATTTTTCGCCGGTTTTACCTTTTTTCACAATAAGCCAAACAGCACGGTTATGATCTTCTACATAAATCCAGTCGCGGATATTATCTCCTTTTCCATAAACAGGAAGATTTTTTCCATCACGAATATTTGAAATCATAAGTGGAAGAAGTTTTTCAGGGAACTGGTATGGTCCGTAATTATTTGTACAGTTTGAAAGCGTAATTGGAAGTCCGTAAGTATGATAATAAGCCATAACAATATGGTCAGAACTTGCCTTTGAAGAAGAATAAGGACTTCTTGGATCATAAGGAGTGTCTTCACGGAAATATCCTGTTTCACCGAGAGAACCATAAACTTCATCTGTAGAAATATGATGGAAAAGCACATCATCACGGATTGTTCCGTCTTCTTTTTTCCAGAAATTTCTTGCAACATCAAGCAAAGTGAAAGTTCCCATTACGTTTGTTTTCATAAAAGCTTCAGGTCCAAGAATTGAACGGTCAACATGGCTTTCTGCCGCAAAGTGAATTACTGTATCAATATCATACTGTTTAAAAATGCGTTCAATATTTTCACGGTCGCAGATATCAACTTTTTCAAAAAAGTATCTTTGACTGTCCTTAGCAGCTCCACTTCCATATTTTGCATCAACATCTGCAAGCGATTCAAGATTACCTGCATAAGTCAAACAGTCAACATTTACTACTGTACCAGAAAAATCAGCATCATTAAAAAGATTTCCTTCTGCCGAAGAAAGTCCAAACAGATAGTGAATAAAATTCGAACCGATAAATCCAGCTCCACCTGTAATCAAAATATTGTGTAATTTTCTCATATTACCTCGCATAATCAAAAATCTGATGCTGTTTTTATAAACCAAATTTTTATAAGCATCAAAAAAGTTTCATTTAACATTATATCATATCATAAATAAAAATGGAATAGATTTTTTGTCGTGATTTTTTTCGTGACTTTTTGTCGGAATATTTTAAAAACACATATAATCAGGCAGCGGAATTTCAAAAACTTGATTTTGTGATTGCTTTGTGTGTGATTGCATTGGGACGGTTAGTTTTACAGATGCAAGCAAAAGTTTTTTTATTCCAAGAAATTTTTTTAACTGTTTATTTAATTTGAAATTTCCATGCTGATCATCCCCAGCAATTGGGCATGAATTTTTTGCTAAATGAATTCGAATCTGGTGCATTCTTCCAGTTTCAAGCAAAAGTCTAATCTGAGAAAGTTTCCCACATTCTGTTTCGATCTCTTTTTCAACTTCATAATGTGTAACGGCTTTTTTTTCTTCTCCATGCTGTACAATTTTTTCACAGATTATGCCTTTTTTTGGTTCTATTGTTCCTGCACAAATTGCAATGTATTCTTTTTTTACAGCCTTGCTGGAAATCAGTTTTGTCCATTTTGAAGCAGCAACTTGAGTTTTTGCCAAAATCATAAGTCCAGCCGTATCTTTATCCAATCTGTGGACAAGAAAAATTTTCTGACCAATTTCTTCTGCAAAATCAACATCAATACTGTGTTTGACATTGGCACCGCCTTGTACTGCAAGACCAGAATTTTTATTTATTACAAAAATTTCTTCATCTTCATATAAAATTGTTACGCCATTCACCCGATTATATTAATAAAGGATTTTTAAAATGGCAATAGTTTATAAAAAAAAATCAATCATTTTGATTTTATGCTTATTTTTATTCGTTTTTTCAGGATTTCAAAAAGCCAGCGCGGAAATAATAAAAGATTTGGATTACGGTTTTTCACTTGACATTCCAGAAGGTTACAATTTGGAGGAACAATCTTCGGACGGAAATTCACTTTTATTTTCCCATCCAAATATTCCGGTAACTTTTGTAATCAAAATTTCAAATGAAAAATCTGATGATTCTTCTCAAGTTCTGCAAAAATCATTAAAAAAACTTTCTGCAGAATATGAAATTGATAATTTTATCTGGTCAAATCAAAAGTGTGCAATTTCTTCATTCAAGATGAATCTGGACCAGCAGTATGAAGGATGGTCAGCAGCAGTTCCGTTAAAACTTCAAAATTCATTTTTGACTTTACTTTGCTATGCGCCTCAATATTTGAACGGTGGTGCACAGCAGTTTATAATTTCGACTTTGAATTCACTTTCCATGGATTATTGTAATCCTCAAAAATCATGCGGAATTTTTACAGAATATGCTTTTCCAAAAGAAGGAAAAAAATCGATTTGCCTGGAAATTGCAGGACAAAAAATCAATACTAATATAAATAATGTTGATGAAAGTGCATCTCAGTTCATTGTTGATTTGGAATTTGCAGTTTTATCGCTTTATGCAAATCACAAACTTTGGAAAGAAGCTTGGCAACGATATTACAGAATGATTTATAAAGATTGTGCACCAAGAATTGAACAGGTGAGCAAAGACATATTCAATAAACTTTATCCTCTGGCTGAAAAAAAAGATTCCATAAATGCTGATATTGTATTTGCGCAGTATCTTTTAAGCTGGGTTCAAACTTTCGAATATAAACGTGAACAGACAAAAAACAGTTCGGACTTTACACCAATTCCAAAAGTTCTTTGCGGTGAAGGAAATGACTGCGACAGCAGGAGCATGCTCGTTTCTGCAATATTGAATCATTGTGGGTACGATACCATTATGCTGATTTCCAGAGATTATTCTCACGCACTTACAGCAACAAATATTGAAGCTCCTGGTCAAAAATATCATTTACAGGAAAATGATAAGGATTATATTTTTGGAGAAACCACTGCAAAAGTCACATGGGGCATGATTGCACAAAACCAAAGTGACAGAACTAAGTGGATTCCGATTATTTTTGGTAATTAAAATGATTTAGCAAGCAAATCAAACACTTCCTGCTCAGTTTTTGCAAGATAGATTGCATCCAAAAGTTCTTTATCTTTGAATTTTGCACTGAACTGAGAAATTGTCTTTAAATAATATGAATGTTGATTATAAGCTGCAGCAATCATAAACAAAAGTTTCACAGGTTCATCATCAATTGTTTGGTAATCACTGATTGGAGTTTTACAAATTCCCACAGCCATAACAAGATCAGTTACTGAAGAAAGGCGGACATGAGGAATGGCGATTCCTTTTCCAATTGCTGTAGACATCAGCTCTTCTCTTTTGAGAATTTCCTGAGTTAATTCCTGTGCATTTTTGATTTGAGGAGCTTTTGCTAAGACTTCTGACAATTCTACAAGAGCATCTCTTTTTGATGACTGCGAAATAAATGCAATTCTATCAACAGAGAGAATATTTTTCAGCTGTACAGTTTCAGCAGGCTTCTGAGATTGTGATGAAAGTCTTGCATTCACCCAATTTTCAACTTCCTGTTTTTTAAAACGCCAGACTGTTCCGATTTTTCCGGCTGGAATTTCACCTTTCTGAGCCCAATCATATACAGTTCTTTCTGAAACACGCAAATATTTTGCAACTTCTTCTATTGTAAGAATATCATCCTGCATTTTAACCCCCTTTAAAAACTTTGCGTTCGCACAGCACATTTTTGTGTATCGCAAGGATGTGCTAAATTCAAGTTTATGAAGCGCAACTCACAAGATAAACTTAAATTATAAAAATCACACGAAAGCAATTCACTCTTGTTTAGTAATAAGAATTTTAAAATTTGTTTACAAACTAAAAAAAATTGTCAACAAGTATTTGAATCTATATGAATATTTTGCATACTTTGCGGTATTTTGTCAAGAATTATATTTGTTTTGTAACAAAACAGATGCAAAATCTCACTTTTTTTCGAAAAAACACATTTGCTTTGTGAAGTTTTTAAAGAATGATTGAATTTTCAACAGTAATGGTATATCATAAAATTTATGAAAACTGCTAAAAAAATTCGTCTTTTTATTATTATTGTTATAATTTTTACTTTATTATATCTTTTCTTTGCAGCAAAACCTTTATCTAAAGAATATCAGTTTAATCCTGTCTGGAACATCAATACATCATATCCTGTTATCAAAACTTCAAATCTGCAGGAAAATCCTATTCATTTTCATTTAGGACAGACTATCGGTTATTTTGATTCTGAAGGAACTGTCACACATTATAAAACTTTTCCTTCAAAAGTTTCCATTTCTGATTTTTACTACGCAACTTATGATACAAGTGCTTCCAACATTCCGTTTTATTTTCCAGATGGAAAGCAGGCTGGAATAATTGAAGCAAGCGGTTATCCTTATTTTGTTGATGACTTGATTTATGTCATGCTTCCTGGTGGTTCATCTTTTGCAAAATGTGATGAAAAAGGCAGCGTAATGTGGCAATATGAAGGGATTATTCCTATCACTGCTTTTTCCGCAAAAAAAGACTTTACTGCGGTTGGCCTTTCCGATGGAACTATCAAAGTTTTTGATAATAGAACTGGTGAAACACAAATCACGTTTGCTCCCGGTGGAAGCGATTATCCTGTTATTCTTGGTCTTGATATTTCTGAAGATGGTCAATACATTGCTTCAATTTCAGGTCACAATCAGCAGCGTTTCGTTCTTTCTCACAAGGAAGGTGCTGGACAAAAAATCATTTATCACACATTTTTGGATACAGACTCTCCGTACCGTACATTAATCCATTTTTGCGATGATAAAAACCGTGTTTTCTACAATTTTGAAGATAACCTTGGAATTTATGATTTAAAAAATCAGACAAACACTTTCATAAAACTAAAAAGTAAAGTTATTTCTATAGAAGAAAGTGATTATTTTATTTTTCTTTTAGGAAAAAATCAGCAGGAATATACAGTTTCTTTGATTGAAAACACAAACACACTCGGTGGAAGTTTTTCTTTTGATGCAGAGACTGCGTTCATTCATTCAGTAGACAATAATTTATACATTGGAAAAGATAATACAATTTCATGTTTATCTATTTCAAAATAAATAAATCAGGGGTGGAGATTCTTATGAAAAAGTTTTTATTCTGTTTTTTATCAATATTTTTGATTTTTTCACTTTTTGGATTTGACTGGCCTCAAGATAATATAACTCTGGAATCATATTCATCTTATTTCGGACAAAAACGCGGAGATTTAATCAGCCATTCGCTTATTTTTGAAGAACCTTCACAAATAAAAGCTGCTGAAGACGGAACGATTCTTGCTATCATCTTAGAAAACAACGATGATTCAGATTTTTTTCCTTCTACACTTGGAACTGCCGTAATTTTATCGCACGAAGATAATCTTCAGTCAGTTTATGGAAATTTTGATAGTTCTACTTTAACATTAAACGACAGTAATGAAACTTTTGTAGATTCTGGAACAATACTTGGAGAAAGCGGTTCTACTGCATGGCAGGAAGACAAAGGTCATCTTGAATTTCAGATTATCGATACAAAAAACAAATCAGCAATAAATCCAAAAGTTTTAATGCCTAGAACCGAAACTGAAATTCCACTTAATCTTTCTGGAATTTATATAGAAAACAAAAATAATGTTTTTTATGATATGAATGCGTACAAAACTTTTTCATCAGGACTTTACCGTGTGTATCAGAAAAAAAATGAAGTTGCAGTTCCTTACAAGACGTCAGTCAGTATAAACGGAGTCATTGTGGATCAAATTAATTACGACACAATTATTCAGGAAAATAATAAAATCTGCATTTCCGGAAAAAAGAAATACACAAGCAAAGATGTTTATCCAAAAGAAGAATTTCATCTTTTGGGAGAAGCAATGTTCACACCTGGAAAAATTACTTTGGGTTTATCGCAGCAGGATATGTTAGGAAATTCCAAAAACCTGGTGTATAATATTACAGTAAAATAAAACACGCTTCATTTTGCGGAGGTTTAAGATTTGAAACATAATATGATTTTATCAGCATCTGGCTGGAGAAAAGTTTTTGCAATTTCAGGAGATGAACAGGACAAAAATTCTGAAATCAGTAGTGATGATATAAAAATTTCAGTTACAGCGGCAAATGTTTTTTTTGATTATATATGCAAAGTTTCAGGTCAACAGATTCCTGTTATAGCATTAGGAATTGATACTCGCCCGACAGGTCCTGCAATTGCTGATGCAATGATTCGCTGTCTTGTAAAACGAGGTGCAATCATTCAATATTCCGCAGTAACTTCTGCACCTGAAATAATGGCTTATGCGCGAAAACTTGATGGATTTATTTATATTTCTGCAAGTCATAATCCAATCGGACACAATGGAATTAAATTTGGTACAAATGACGGTGGAGTGTTAAATGCATCTGAAAATGCAAAACTTGTAAAAGATTTTCTTTCACGCTTAGAAGATGATGAAAAACTTGATAAACTGATTAATGAAGTTTATTCTGTTCCTTCATCACAAATTCAAAAGGTGTATGATGTAAGCGACAGTTCAAAACATAATGCATTGTATGCTTATAAAAACTTTCTTCAGGAAACAATTACTTCATATTCAGACAAAACAAAGCAGAATGATTTTTTCAGATTGCTGGACAACACATTAAAAGAGAAAAGAATTGGTGTTGTCTGTGACTTCAACGGAAGTTCCAGAAGCCGTTGTATTGACAGAGATTTTTTTACAGAACATCATATCAATTTTTATTCAATCAATGATGATAAAATTGTTCATGAGATTATTCCAGAAGCTGAAAACCTTGTTTATGTTGCAGCTCAGATGGAACAGCTGCATAAAGAAGGTCATGATGAAGTTGTTTTAGGTTACATGCCTGATTGTGACGGTGACAGAGGAAATATCGTCTTTTGGAATGAAAGAACAAATAAAGCTGAAATTCTAAAAGCTCAGGAAGTTTTCAGTCTTTCTGTCCTTGCAGAATTGACATATTCAATCTGGATAAATCAAAATAATTCTGATTTTAAACCGGCTGTAGCTGTAAACTGTCCAACTTCAATGCGCATAGAAAAAATTGCACAATCACTTGGAGCAAAAGTTTTCCGTGCTGAAGTTGGCGAAGCAAATGTTGTAAATCTTGCAAGAGAAAAAAGACAGGAAGGTTATACTGTCAGAATCCTTGGGGAAGGTTCAAACGGAGGAACAATAACTTATCCTTCTGCGGTTCGTGATCCAATCAATACTATTTTTGCAATAATTAAGTTACTTTGCCTGAAAGAACGCGGTCTATTCGAACTTTGGTGCAAAAAAAGTGGAAATAATTATAAAGATGATTTTACCCTTTGTGATGTACTGGAAACACTTCCAGAATTTACGACAACAGGAGTTTCAGAACCAAGAGCAATTTTGCATGTATCTCAAACAAATCACACTGAACTAAAAAAACAGTTCCAAATCATTTTTGAAAACGAATGGCAGAATAAATCTACTGAACTAAAACAGAGATTTGGAATTGAACAGTACGAATGTGTTATTACAAACGGAACAAAAGAAACACGCAATGTCAGCGATTTTTCATTATCACAAAAAGGTGGATTGAAAATCATTTTCAAAGATAAAGAATCTAATCCAATTGCGTTTATTTGGATGAGAGGAAGCGGAACTGAGCCTGTATTCAGAATCATGTGTGATGTTAAGGGAAATAATCCTCAAATGGAAAAAGAACTTCTTGAATGGGAAACAAAGATGATTCAAAAAGCAGATAAAAATTAATTATTTTGTATGTAAAAAAGACAGAAAGTATGCTAAAATATATCTGTCTATTTTTCAAAATATTATTCGGAAAAACATTTCGGAAAATGATATAAATATCGACTGGAGGTAATTATGGATAAATCAGAAATCTTAAAACGGGCAAATGAGTACATTTCAGAAGAAAAAGATACTCGTTTCAGGAAAGAAATTGAAGAATTGATTGCCAAAGAGGATTATAAAGAACTGGAAGACAGATTCTATCAGACTTTGGAATTTGGAACAGGTGGTCTTCGTGGAATTATGGGTGGTGGAACAAACCGCATGAACACTCTTGAAATCAACAAAGCAACACAAGGTCTTGCAAATTATGTTTTGAAAGCTTTCCCTGAAAAAGCAAAAGATGGAACAATCAGTGCTGTCGTTGCTTATGATAGCCGTTTAAACTCTGATGTTTTTGCTGAAGCAACTGCATTAATTTTTGCAGCAAACGGAATTAAAGCTTATTTATTTTCAGGGTTGCGCCCTACTCCTGAACTTTCTTATGCAATCAGAAAACTTGGTGCACAGACAGGTGTTGTTGTAACTGCATCTCACAATCCACGCATGTACAACGGATACAAAGCATACTGGGATGATGGTGCTCAAGTTATTGAACCTCATGATAAAGGAATTATTGAAGAAGTAAATAAAGTATCTTCTGTAAAAACTATGTCAAAAGAGGAAGCCATTTCAAGTGGAAAACTTGTTTTAATTGACAAAGAAATTGATGAACCATTTTGGGAAATGTGTAAATCACAGCTTTTCCGTCCTCAACTCATCAAAGAAAAAGCAAAAGATGTACGCATTGTTTACACTCCTTTGCATGGAACAGGAGCAATGCATGTTGAAAAAGTTCTTGGTGACCTTGGTTTAAATATTCTGACAGTTCCAGAACAGAGAGAACCAAACGGCAACTTCCCTACAGTAGAAAAACCAAATCCAGAAGAAAAACCAGCTTTGACAATGGCTGTTGAACTTGCAAAAAAAGAAAAAGCTGACGGTGTTATGGCAACTGACCCTGACTCAGACCGCTTTGGAACTGCTTTCCCAGACAAAGACGGAAATTGGGTATTGCTCAGTGGAAATCAGATGGGTGCTCTTCTTATTGATTACATTTTACTTTCAAGAAAAGAATTCAACAAAATGCCTGCAAATCCTGCATGTATACGTTCTATCGTCACTTCACCATTTGGCGATTATATTTGTAAAAAATATGGCGTTACCATGATGGATTGTCTTACAGGATTTAAATGGATTGCCGCTGTAGAAGCTGCTTTCGAAAAAGACGGTTCTCATAATTACGTTTTCGGACTCGAAGAAAGTTATGGATATAAAGTTGAAACAGAAGTAATGGATAAAGATGGTGTTTCAGCTGCTGCAATGTGTGCTGAAATGATTCTTTACTGGCGTTCACAGGGAAAGAGTCTTCTTGAACATCTTGATGAACTTTATAAAGAATTCGGATATTTTGAAGACCGCTCAATTTCTCAGAATTTCCCTGGCATGTCTGGTGTAGAAACAATGAAGAATATGATGGCTTCAATGCGTGCAAATCCACCAGCAACTTTGGGCGGTGAAAAAGTTGTAAAAGTTCGTGATTTGATGTGTGATGACAAACTTCCAAAGAGCAACGTACTTCAATTCTATCTTGAAAGTGGTACAATTGTAAGTGCTAGACCTTCTGGAACAGAACCAAAAATTAAATTCTACATCAATTCTATGGTTCCTGCAAAAGATGGAACAGACGCTTGGCTTTCTCAAGCTAAAATCAAATCAGGTGAACTTTGTGATGGAATCACTTCTGACATTCAGAAAATAATTGATGCGGCATCCAAATAAAAATATTTCTGACATAAAAAGACTGTGCAGACTCTACAATGAGGGCACAGTCTTTACAGCTTTTGATACAGAAACTTCTTCCATCACACCAGCTACAGGAAGAATTATTGAGATTGGTGCTGTAAAATTTACAAAAGATGAAATTATTTCCTCTTGGAACATGATTTTCAATCCCCATCAGATTTTGTCACCATTTATTGTTAATCTAACACATATTACACAAAAGATGGTAGATGAATCTGATGTAATTGATCTACATTTAAAAGATTTTATTGAATTTACAGAGAATTCTGTTATTGTGGCTCACAATGCCCAGTTTGATATGAATTTCTTAAATTCTGAATGTGAAAGATGCAGTCTTCCGCTTGTAAAAAACAAAGTATCAGACACACTAAAACTTTCCAGACTTCTCTTCCCCGATTTTGCCTCTCACAAACTTGATTTTTTAGCAGACCAATTTATGATAGACAAAGGAAGTTCTCATCGGGCATTGGATGATGCTAAAACATGCATGGAACTTTTTAATATCTGCATGATAAAAGCAAAATCTGTTATTCTAAAACAATAATTTTCTAACTTCGTGGTGCTTTTGCAGGATCAATCGGCTTACCGTTTTGGAAAACCATAAAATTCATCTGAGGTTTTTCAGTGATTGAATCAATACCTACTGTTCCAAGAACACTGCCAGAAACAGGATATTCCCCTTTTTTCACTTTAACTGAACCAAGTCCTGTATATGCATAAATCATACCAGTTTTTGTTTGGACAAATACAACCTGACCAAAACCGCGGTAAGCACCAACATACATTACAGTTCCTTCGTGAATACAAACCACATCTTCATTTTCTTTTGCTGAAAGAACAACACCAGAAACTTTTCCTTTAAGCTGAGTAATCTTTGGATTTTTAACAGGCCATTTTACAGAAGAATCGGTAATAATTGTGTTTCCATAAGTTCTGGCATCAGTAACCTTTTCAAGTGGACTTGGCTCTGTTGCCTGCTTTATAATCTGTTTTTCATCATTTTTTGATTGATTTTGTACAATTTCATTTGCAGATGAATTTTTTGGAGGAAGGACAACGTTGGAATTATCATAAACTTTAAGTTTTTGGCCAACTTTTATTACATTAGATGAATCCAGATTGTTTATTGAAATCAAATCAGCTACAGTCATATTGTTCTTTTTTGCAATTCCATACAGAGTTTCACCTTTTTGAACAACATATTCTGTTGTTTTTATATTGCTTACACTTTCTCCACTTTTCTGAGAGGACAAGGCAACTGCATTTCCAATATCAGCTTCTGGAATTATCAATTTTTGACCTGCTTTCAAAACATCATTTTCAGACAGATTATTTGCCGCTCGTAGTTCTGCAACAGTCAACTGATATTTACGACTGATTGAATAAAGAGTATCGCCTTTTTCTACATTATATGTTGTATCAGCAAATAAAAATCCATAAAAGGCACAAGAAAAAAATAAAAAACTAATAAACCTTGTTGTATGCTTTTTCATATTAAGATTATCGGCAGGTTTTAATGAATTATTTAGAATTACTCAAAAATAAATTTTTTGTATTTCTGTTTTCAATTATTCCTGTAAAAAAATCATACACATTTATTCCATTGATTATCTGATTTTCTTTATAATGATTGACAGTTGTTTCAAGTCCCACTTCAAGATGTTCTGATGTAATTCCATGTTTTATAGAAATGTTTGCTTCCATTAATGCTGACATATGATCACAAATTCTCACAAGTTTTCCATCAATTGGCTGAAATTTTTCATCATTATATTTTTCATTCAATTCTTCATAAGAAACTATCTGAATTTTTCCTGCCTCATCTTGAATTCTGTTTGAAAATTCATCACTTGTATAATAAATTACTTGATTTACAAAAAAATCTTCCATCAATGGCACAAGTTCTTTGCTGACAATTTCATTTTCAATCTTTTTTACGATATTTGGCAGATCATCTGTTGCCTGTTTCACAGGAGAAATAATGTCTCGCGTAACAGATTCTGGTAAATCATGAAAAAGAGCACTAAAAAAGTTATTTATCACTCGCTGTCTGCACATATTTGGATTAGATTCTCGCCCCAAAAGAAGTGTCATAATGGCAACATAAAAACAATGTCCCAAAACTGAAGTTGCTGGAACTCTTGGTGTCTGATTCCATCTTGTCTGAAAACGAAGCTGTTCTATTTTCAGCACAAATTTAAACGCTTTTTGATGTGTCATCAGCTTTTGCAAACCTTCAAATTCCAAATAAGGCTGAATCTGCTCTTCAAGTTCAGTTTTTATATCACTCAACCGTTCTTTTTCATTCACAACAGAAATCATTTCTAATTCTCTGATTGTAGCAAACTTATGCGCAGCTTCATAAACACGAACAGTCCTTTTCAATTCATCAGAAATTGATTTTGTTCCTGATTTTTCATAAACATAATCAGAAAATTCCGAAAAAAGTTTTTCATCCATAAGATTTGAATATTGACTTAAAACCCATTCATTGAGTCGCAGATATTCTTCAGGAAATTCCTTTTTCAGCATCTGTTGAACTGGTGCTTTTATATCGCAAAGTGCAATTTTTCGTAATAAATCAAACAAAGAAGCATAAATCATCCAATACCAATCGATTTTTTTTCCTTTATTCTCCTCAAACTTGCCGATTATATAAGCCAAAACCATTTTTTCCCCGGCTTTATCCATCTCTACAAGTTCAAATGGACGGATTAAATCATTCCATCGTTGAATAGAAAATCCTTCAAATATTTTTAAAATAAGATTTTTTTTCATTTTAATTACTTAATCCATTTTTATGGTCAGAATCCATTTTGTCTTTCCAGACAAGAGCTTTTCGTTTTACTTCATCAGCTACATCTGTTTTTCCAATTGCAATATAAAATTTCCTCAATGCAAGAAGATATTTTATTCCGTTTCTCATATCATCAATTCGCCGTGAAGAAGTTTCATACTTATTTCGATATGCACTTGCGGAATCATTTAAGAGTTTTTCAATTAATCGAATATACAATGCAACTGTTTCATAATTTTCAGAACTTGGATTGAAATAATCTTTTACACTATCCCTCATATCCAAAAGATTTTTTGCAACAGTAGCATAACGACCTTCAAGTTCCACAAAAGAGATTTTCCATTTACTGTTTTCGCCAAAAGCTTCTTTGAGCATGGAAATGGCTAGTCCAAGTTTTTTCATCAGCATGAATCTTCTTGAAATCGAAATATTTTTTATTTTTTCCAAATTATCAGTCAAGTCAGAATATGCAATATCAATTTTATCGGTAACAATTTCTTCCAGATATATTATTGCCTTATATAAAACTTTTCTTGCATCATTTAATGCATCATTATTCTTTACATCCAAAACTTTTAATGACAGACTGTTTTGCGCCATATATAAAGTGGAAATATAAATCATATCTTCGCATAAAAGGATTTTTTTGTTTTCTAAATCAATATCTCCTTTATGCATTCCATTGAGCATAGTTTTTTCTTTTGCAAGTAAAGCAGAAATTTTTTCTTTATAAGGAATAATCACTTCATTAAAATGAAGCCTCATTTCTTCTGAAATTTTTGCCATTATATCCTCCGATTTTCAAAATATCATGGAGTAACTAAATTCTGAACAATTCCTGCTATTTTGAATTAAATTTTGCTATATTTAGATAGAAGCAATCTTGCATGCTCCAAAGACTGCTCTGTATTTGAATCACCCGAAAGCATTCTTGCAATTTCAGAAACTCTTTCTTCCCCTTCAATTATACGCACATTTGAAGATGTAATCTCTCCAGATACAGTTTTTTCTATCTTAATCTGATTATCGGCATATACAGCAATACTCGCAAGATGTGTAATGCAAAAAATTTGTCTTTTTTTGGCAAGATTTTTCAGATGTGAGCCAACAGCAACAGCAACTTCACCACCAATTCCAGTATCAATCTCATCAAAAATCAACGTATCAACACTGTCTGTTTGAGCAAAAATCGTTTTCAAGGCAAGCATAACCCTGGAAAGTTCGCCGCCAGATGCAATTTTTGCAAGAGGCAGCAAAGGATTTCCAGGATTAGCGCTAATCATAAATTCAATATCATCTTTTCCGTATGGACCGCAATTTTGCTGTAAGTCGGTTCCAGATTTTTGTTTGATTGAAACTTCAAATCTTGTACCATTCATTCCTAGTTTCGAAAGAATTTCATTTACTTCAGTATTTAAAATTCCAGCAGTTTCTTTTCTTTTTTTAGAAAGATTCTCAGCAGAAATAAGAACATCTTTTTCCAACTTCTTTATTTCGCTTTCCAATTTTTCTTTATAATTATTTCCTTCACCATTTTCTTCAATATAATGCTGAGCATTTTCCAAATAATCAAAAACTTCGGAAAGCGGCGCATTAATAGAAGAAGCATATTTTTTCTTTAAATTATAAATCAAAGAAAGTCTATCTTCCACTTGTTGCAAACGATTCTGATCAAAAACAAGCGAATTTTGATAGTTACAAAATTCATAAGCTACATCAGACAATTCATAAAACGCAGATTCAAGGCGGCTATCCAAATCAGTAACAGATTTATCAAGTTCAGCAAGATGAGAAGCATCGCGTCTTATTTTTTTCAGTAAGGACACAACACTTTTTTCATCATCATTCATCATCTGATTTATCGAAACAATATCCGAATAAATTTTCTCATAGGAAACAAGTCTAGTCTGTTCATCTTCCAAAGAAACATCTTCATCTTTTTTTAGCTTAGCTTCAGAAATTTCTTTCACAGCAAAAGTCATCATATCAAGATTTCGCAATCTTTCGCTATCCGACATAGAATATTTTTCCAGTTCTTTTCGTTTGGAAACAAGTTCCGCATATTTTTTGGTAAATAATTCCACATCTCCAGAAATTCCAGCTCTCGAATCCAGGTATTTTCTATGTTCCAACACTTTCATCAAAGACTGATGCTCATGTTGACCATGAATATCAACCAGAAAAGCGGAAAACTGTGCAAGTTCATTTCTCGTAACAGGCGTATCATTAATCCATGCTGATGATTTTCCTGTATCTTTAATAAATCTTCTTAACAGCACACGATTATTCTCAACTTCAATTCCATGCTTTTTCAACCATTCATAGGAATTCAAAGCTTCATCTTCTTCAGTTAAGACATCACACACTTTTTCAGATTTTATCACAAAAGTTCCACATACAGAGGCTTCTTTCTTACCAGTTCTTATTTGAGATATTTCTGCTTTTCCGCCAAGCAAAAAAGAAAGCGCACCTATTAAAATTGATTTTCCAGCACCAGTTTCACCAGATAAAACAGTAAAACCTTCCTTAAACTCTAGATAATCATAATCAATAAGAGCAAAATCTTTAATTGTTAAATCTTCAAGCATGAGGACCTCCAGACCAGTTCAATTTCGACCTTAATGCATTATAAAACTTTTCTCTTGTTGCACAAACCAACTGTACTTTCTTTTCATATTTGTTAACAAAAATTCTATCTTCCGATTTCAATAATTCAGCTTCCTGACCATCCACTGTAATACAAATCTCTTTTGCTCTGCTCTGTTCAACCATTATTTCCAAATCACCATCAGGACTCAAAACAACAGGTCTACTCGACAATGAAAAAGAATTTACAGGTGTCAACACAAACGCACTTAAATGAGGATCAACAATAGGACCACCAGCCGCTGCAGAATACGCAGTTGAGCCAGTCGAAGTAGAAACAATAACTCCATCAGATTTCAATTTACACAAAGGAACACCATCATAGTTAACAGAAAGAGAAATTGTAGACGCACCTCTTTTTGCAGAAACCACAACATCGTTTAATCCTAAAGAAGAATAAACAACTTTCGAATCTCTAAAAACCTTTACGTCCAGCATTGCCCTTTTCTCAATAAATGCATCGCCACTTAAAAACGTCTCAAGCTCATTCTTCCATTCAAAAGGCTGCACCGAAGCAATAAAACCAAACTGCCCAAGATTGACTGGAAAAACTGGAATTCCAAGTTTCACAGCATTTCTTGCAGCAAAAAGAACAGTGCCGTCACCTCCCAAAGTTATAACAAAATCATAACCTTCAAAAGACACATTTCCACAAAATCCATCAAAATTCAATAAATCTGATTTTACACCTTTTTTTCTGAGAAACATATTGATTTCATTTGCAAGAATCATCGACTCATCTTTACTGGTATTAATTACAATAAGTGCTTTTTTCATTTATCCTTTATTCCGAATGATTACGGCAACGAACTTAAAACCTTAATAATCTTCGAACTTTCTGCATGAGTCAATCTTGGATATAAAGGAATGTGAACACAACGCAAATACAAAGATTTTGCATGAATACAAGTCTCTGACAATTCTTCTTTTAACGCAATAATCGAATTTTCATAAGCCAAGTTAATCTCAATATCTTTTTTTGCAGCGTACTGTTTTACATCTTTATACGAACTTGACAAAACAAGAGGAAAACTACATGCCGTCGAACCATTTTCATTTTCTCTAGCATACATTTTGTGTCGTCCGATAAAACATGCCTGCTGATACATTGCAAAAAGTTCTTTTCTTGTTTTTTCATTTCTACCAAATTCTTTTACTTGAACCCAAGCCAAAGCAGCATTTATATCTGGAAGCAAATCCGTTAACGGAGCTTCGTCAACATATTTTTTCAGAACAATCCATTCACGTCTACCTGGTGAAATCAAAACAGCTCCACCGCCAGCCGTAATAACATCTCTTTCTTCAAGTCCCAAAATAGAATACACACCAAAAGTTCCAGCCATCTTCTGCTGTTGAGCAGAACCCTCTTCGCCAGTTAAGTTGAAAACAGCACCGGCACTTTGCGAAATATCTTCGATTATTGGTACTCCAAGTTTCACTATTTCTTCAAGATTTGGAAGAATTCCTTCAGTTTCGTGCAGTAATAGAACTTTTCCACCTTGTTTAATTCCTTCGCTGATAATCTGTTCATTTACCAATCCATTAACTTCATCAACGTCAAGAACAAGAGGTTCAAATCCCATAGAAACAAGAGACTGATACTGCCAAGCCGGTGCCAAAGCCGAAACCATCACTTTTGAACCAGATTCAAGTCCCATAGACTTTAAAGCATACTTCAAAGCAATTGCCGGACTTCGTAAAGCCACCGCACCATCGCATTTTATAAATTCTTTTATTTGAGTAATCAATTTTGCATTCAACTCACCCGGACCGATTTTTTCATCAACCATGCAAGTTAAAACGGCATCCATTTCTTTTCTACGAATAGTTGTACTGTAAGTCTGTATCATTACTGTATATCAATTATTTTTTGTAATTCTGATGCATTAAACAATTTTCTAGTATTCAACATGATTAAATAACCATGATCTTCGCGAACTACACCTTCGATATATTCATTTCCAATACCGCTAAGCATCTGAGGAGGTTCTTTTACATCTTCTTCTTTTATGGTAACAACACGTTCAACTTTATCAATAATAATTCCGATTTTGCTGCCTTCAATATCAAGGATTATAAAACCACCTTCCATTTCTATATCTTCTGGCTTTGCCGTAGACTGAATATTAAAACGTTTATGCAAATCAATAATAGGAATAATTTCACTTCGCAGCTTAATAATTCCTTCCACATAGTAAGGAGCATTAGGAATAACTCGGACATTTTGAAGCCTGACAATCTCTTTGACATCCATGATATTAACTCCATACAATTCTTCTCCCAAACGGAAAGTTACAAGTTGAAATTGAACTTCAGCAGCCATATAGTCTCCCTAAATCACATATCATTTGAATCTGAAAATAAACAGATTCTATAAATTTATACAATAATATTAACCCAAAAATCGAAATTTTGCAATGATTTTTTATTTAGTAATTAAAACAATTCACACCTCCTTTTACATCACTCTTTTTTCCGAAAAATTTAATCCACAATAAACAGAGTTATAACATCAACAATTTCAATTCCAATATTTTTTAAAATCTTGGCACAACTTTCAATTGTGGCTCCCGTAGTACAAACATCATCAATAAGACAAACTTTTTTTGGTAAAACATTATTCACGCATTTTAATTCCTGTTTAATAACCTTTTCCAGTTCAATCTGATAAGCACAACTTATCGTTTCAAGTCTTTCTTTTTTATGAAGTTTTTTTTGTTGTTCCGTAGTGTTTCTTTTTAAAAGCTTAAGCACTTTTATTCCATATCTGTTTTTCAAAAACGAGCAGATTTCATCAACCTGGTCCCAACCATTCTTTTGAATTTTCCCCTTCCTAGGAGGAACCGGCACAATAATATCATCTTTCAGTTTATCAAGTGCTTTATACACAAAATAAGCAAACAACGAGGAAACAGATCTTTCACCCATTATCTTCCATTTATAAAGCAATTCTTTATTCCATAGACGATAAGAAAAAAGAGGCAGTACATTATCTGTATGAACCAGAATTTTTTCATCCCTGCACCTTGAGCAAGTATCATCTGTCGATATCAATACCTTACCGCAAACCTTACATCTTCTTTCGTTTAAAACTTCTTCAAGTGAAAAATGTTTTGAAAGACATTTTTTGCAAATCGGATAAACAAATGAATTTTCACCGCAGACAATACAGGTAACTCCATTATTCAAGATTGAAAAAAAACTTCGCATCAAGAAAATGCCTGCCTGTTTTATTTCAAAAAAAATTTTCTTCACATATATAATATGTATCAAACCTATCAAAAACAGGAAGTCAAAATGAGAAAAAAATGATTTTTTTTAATTTTTTTTACTGACCTGAAAGAGTTTTTTTCCAGCGTGAAATAGTTTGCAAAGCATTCATCGGTGTCATATTATTTAAATCCACAGACAAAATTTCTGAAATGATAATTTCTTCATCACTGAATAGTCCAGGAGAATGAAATTCCACTTCCTCTTTTTCTTTTTCAACGACTGTTTTTTCTTCAAAAATATTTTTATCGCCGTAAGAAGATTGAATATCGATAAGGATTTTATTAGCTCTGTCAATTACAGTCTGAGGAATTCCTGCAAGTTTTGCAACATGAATTCCATATGAATTTTCTGTAACTCCTTCTTTTATTTTCCTTAAAAATACAACACGACCATCCTGCTCAAGAACATCCATGCATAAAAATTTCAAAGAAGGATGTTCAAGTCTTGATAATTCATGGTAATGAGTTGCAAAAAAAGTCTTACATTTGACCGTATCCAATAAATATTCAGAAACAGCTTTTGCAATGGCAAGTCCATCTTCAGTAGAAGTTCCACGCCCTACTTCATCCATAATCACAAGAGAACGATTTGTTGCCGCATGCAGAATATTTGCAGTTTCTGTCATTTCCACAAGAAATGTTGATTCCCCTTTTGCAAGATTATCAGAAGCACCGACACGGCAGAAGATTCTATCAACAATTCCAAGTTTTGCACTATCGGCCGGCACAAACGAACCAGTCTGAGCAAGCAGAGCAATTAATGCATTTTGACGCAGATAAGTACTTTTTCCAGCCATATTTGGACCTGTTATCAATGCAAAAGAAGGAATTTCATCTTGATTTGCAGAAAGAAACGAATCATTTGGAACAAATTCACCAGTTGGAAGATGTTTTTCTACAACAGGATGACGACCGTTTTTGATTTCAAAAATACAATCATCTGTCATTTCAGGACAAACCCATTTATTCTGTATAGCAGCTTGTGCATAGGAATAAATAACATCGGTATTTGCAACTTCCTGAGAAATCTGATGAAGATAAGGAACATATTTCTGCAAAGAATCTCTTATTTCAAGATACAAATCCCTTTCAAGTTCCAAAATCTTTGTTGAGGCCTCATTTAAATCCTGCTCAAGTTTCTGCAATCGTTCTGTCGTGTATCGGTCCCCATTTACAAGTGCACGACGCATAATAAAATGCGAAGGAACTGAAGAAAGTTTTCCTTTTGAAACTTCAATAAAATATCCGGCATTATTATTGTATTTTATTTTTAATGTCGAAATTCCAGTTTTTTCACGTTCTTCATTTTCATATTCAGAAAGAACTGCATTAAAATTATTATGAATATTTCGCCAGTGGTCTAAGTCCTCAGACCATCCTTCCTTTATAATTCCACCATCGGTAATACTTGTAGAAGGATTTTCCAAAATGGAATTGCTTATAAGATTACAGATAATCTGCGCATCTTCAGAAGAAACAAATGAATAATCAAAATCTAAAAGATAAGATTTAACTTTTGTCCACATTTCTAGACTTGAACGAAGCGCCTGAAGTTCTTTTGGATGGGCTTTTTCCATCGCAATTCTGGAAGCAAGACGTTCAATATCCAAAATCGAAGACAAATCTGTTTTGAGTTTTTCAAGCAAAGAACGGTTATCAACTATTTTTTGAATTCGAACCTGTCTTTCATCAATCATTTTTGTGCTGATTAATGGAAATAAAAGCCAATTACGTAAAAGTCTTCCTCCCATCGGAGTTCTGGTAAAATTTACACAATCAAAAAGAGTATAAGACGAAGTTCCGTCCCTCATGTTCTGAGTAATTTCCAGATTCCGAATGGAACTGTCGTCCATCACAAGAAACTCATTATCCGCATAAACCTGAATAGAAGAAATGTGAGAAATTTTTGCATTTGTAGTTTTTTCAAGATAATCAAGCAGAAAACCAGCAGGAGCAATCTCTGCACTGTCATTTTCAAGTCCAAATGCTTTTAAACTTGCAGTGTTAAACTGTGAAGTTAACTTTTTATACGAAAAGTCAATGGAAAAATCCCAATCAGGATAATATGATACAGAAAGATTTCCAATAGAATTAACAGCATCCTGTATATCCTGATTATTTTTTAAAGAAACTGGCAGCAATAATTCCCTAGGACCTGCACGATGAAGTTCTTTTGCAAAATACTGAGAAAGTTTTGATGCCGGCCATGATGTAGCCTTAAACGTTGCAGTAGAAACATCGATAAAAGCAAAACCAGCACGACCTTTTGTAATTGAAAGTGCTGCAAGATAATTTTCTCTGGAACCTTCAAGATATTCATCTTCGCAGGCAGTTCCAGGAGTGATTATTTCAACAACTTTTCGTTCTGCAATTCCTTTTCCAGCTTTAGGGATTTCACCAACCTGTTCACAAATAACAATTTTTTTTCCTAAACGTAAAAGTCTTGCAATATAAATCTTTGCAGCATGATAAGGAATGCCGCACATTTTTTGAGAAGCTCTGTGAGTTAAAGTTAAATTTAAAAGCTTAGAGATTTCTTCAGCATCATTATCAAACATTTCATAAAAATCACCAAGCCTGAAAAATACAACTTCGTTTTTATACTTTTCTTTTATACTCCTATATTGTATCATCATAGGAGTAAGATTTTCTTCTGACATTTTATAACCCAAGCTCGTTTATAACTTGATTTGTGATGTCGACAGAAGAACTATACCACAATATTGCATTAGCATCCTGCAAACTCAAAATCATACTATAACCGCCGCCTTCTGCAATTTTTGCAAGAGTATTGTAAAGTTTTTTATAAAAATCATCAGATTTTTGCAGTGATTTTTGCAAAGATTCCAATTCAACATTTTTTGCATTTGTATATTCAGTTAAATAATCTTTTTTTCTTGTGATTTCAGCTTCAACTTTTAAAGCCTGTGTTTCATTTCCAGCACTTTCATAATCAAGCTTTTTCTGCTGAAGTTTTTTTAATTCATCAGAAAGTTTGTTAACTTCCTCCTGAAATTCAGACTTCTTTTTTTCATAATTTCTGACTGGAGCTGAATTTCTAAAATATGCATTATAAACTTTTGCGGTGTCAACAACTCCAAATTTTGTAATCTGTTGCGAAAAAACAGGGAGAGAAATCACCAAAATCAAAATAAGCAAAGAAAATAATCTTTTTTTCATAAAAACCTCAATAATTATCTGTTTGTTATATTAAAAGAAAGAGCAAACTGGAATGGTGTTGAATCAAATTTTGGAACTCCATCTGTTACTCTGAATCTCCATGCAAAAATCAAATGAATTGGAAGCTGAGGCATTAAAAAACGGATTCCAGGACCGTAACTGAAATAAAAATCATTAAGGCTAAGAGTCTGCAAATCTTCAAATGATTTTTTTACAGCAACTGCATCAAAAAAGCCATCGATTCCAATAATTCCAGGAACGACAGGAACTCGTAATTCCAATTTATTCGATAACATTACCTGACCTTTTGTATATTTATAATTATCTGTCCATCCGCGTCCATTAAACATTCCATCGATATAAAGTTTGTTTGAATCTGTAACAGTTCCATGAACAGGGAAAATCACAGAAAGTCCTGTATACGCAGCAAACACCATTTTTAACGAATAAGTATCAGTGAAAGGAATATCAAATAATTTAAAGTATCCTTCAAGTTTTGTATCGGAACGCAAGAAAAATTCTGTTTCTACGCCAGGAATCAAACCATACCATGCAAGACGTTCACTTGCAAACCATCCTTTTGTAGGATCATAGTTTACATCACGATTATCTACAGAAAAACTTGTATAAACTGAATTTGAAAGTCCAAATCTATTTGCAAATGATGACACACCGACATCAACAGGAACATATAATGATTCATCATAAATATTGTTTGAGAATGAATTTGAAATTCCGCCTGATAACGATAAAATTGCATAATCTGGCGTCCATCTTCTAAAAAGTCCTGAACTCAAAGAAGCAGACCAGCTTTCAAGATTCATATAATAGTAACGCTGATTTAATTCAAGATTTGGTGACCAGAAATTTACTGGAGTTGTAGCATTTGAATGAGAAAAAGCCAGATTTTGAGAGAATCCAATCGGTTTGTTTCCTATCCAGTTTTGAGAATAAGTAAAATCGATGGATTGTTCTGTGTTGGAAGCTGTAACTGATGAAGAAATTGTTTTTCCTTCACCAAAAAGATTTGAATTTTCAACTTTTATAAAAAGAGAAATAGGCAGAGTATTTGGTTCGGTGATTCCCGAAAAAGTCATACCAAACTGAATATTCGAAGTTGACTGTTCTTCTACAGTCCAAACCAAATCCACAAGATTTTCTTCGGACCCCTGTTGAGGTTCTGGAATAATGTTAGAAAAATACTGCAGATTCATCAAGTTTCGCATACCGTTAATAATCTTTTCACGTGAGAAAATATCACCTTCTTCTATAGGAATTTCACGTGTAATAACATTTTCTTTTGTCTTGTTGTTTCCTTTAATGATGATATTTTCAATATGACTTCTTGAATGTTCCACTATTGTAAGTGCATATGAAATTTCGTGCCGTTCAGTATTTTTTAGCGGCATAGGATAATATTCATTTGACATATATCCGTTTTCATAATAAACACTTTGAATGGCTGCCAAATCTTCTTGAAATTTTGTTTCGTTATAAACTGAACCAGTTTTTAATTTCTGCTGTTTTAAAATTTCTTTTTCCGAGAATACTTCATTTCCCTTTATTGTAAGCCCCGCAAAAATATACTGTGCACCTTCCTGAATGATAAAATTAATAGAGAGTTCGTTGCGCTGTTTTTCTTCATTGAATGCAGAATCAATTGTTACATCAAGAATTTGAACATCAGCATAACCTCGTTCGCGATAGTATGTAATAATTCTCTGTTTATCCTGTTCAAGCGTTGAAGGCTGATATGCACCATCTTTTAAAAGACCAACTTCTTTTAAGTCAAGTTTCTTTTTTAAAGCTTTATCTGAAACAATAGTATTTCCTGTAAACTTAATTTCTTTGATTATTGTGTTTGAACCTTCATTAATATTAAAAATGATTTCAACACCGTTATCTTTTTGAACAACTGAATGAGAAACACTAGATGCTGTATACCCCTTTGAAAGGTAATAATTTCTGATAATTCTTTCATCAAGCAAAACTCTAGACTCAACAAAAACATCACTCGCTTTTATCTTAATCTGCTCACGAAGTTCACCATTTCTGATTTTTTTATTTCCTGTAAAATTTACAGCCTTTATAACAGGACGTTCAGTTACTTCAAAAACAAGCAATACATCATCATTTTTATCAGAATTATGCTTTGCGTAAGGATTAATATCTTCAAAATAATCCAAAGCATAAAGCCTGTCAAGAATTTCATTAAAAACTGAATCTGTAAAAGGTTCATCAATATATGAACTGATAATTCCAGTCAAATCTGATTTTTTTACATTTTTTAATCCTGAAAATTCAATTTTGGCAATCGGCTGATTCCAATACCATTCGCTTTCCTGTGAAAATGCAGTAAATGCAGAAACAAAAAAAACTAAAACAAGTGCAAGCATTTTACGATGCATCACACACCTCCCAAGTAATCAGTCACTTAACAAGTGATAATAATAAAATGGAAAATACTAAAAAGTCAATTTCCAAGTTAAAGTCAATGAAGCAGACGGTTCAAATTTTCCGTTTATCATTGCGTTTATATCTGGAGCCATATTGATTCGAATATTAGGTCCTGAAAACAAAAATTCAGTTCCAGAATTTATTTTTACAGGAACATTTGAAAGTGGTCCTTCTAATTCAATTCCAAATTCTGGCTGAAATATTGGTTGTCCGACCGAAATAATATCGCTTGTACCAGCATTGTCAAAAGACACGTGTAACATTGCATCAATATATAAAGAACTTCCTAAATATCTACCTATATAAACAGTTGAATTATCCAAAAAGTTACCAATAGAAAGATTATTTTTTGATAAATCTCTAATTCCCAGCGTATTCTGCAGAATATTTGTCCTTATTGAAAATATATCAAAATTTAACAAATCACGCAACTTGTTTTCCATAGAACGCATAACTGTTGACTGTAATGCATACTCAGAAGCAGCAAATAATAAATCTGTAGCGTTGCTTGAATCTGCAACAACAATCTGCCCCAACATAGTCAATATATCATTTTCAGATTTTGCCGGTTCAGAAGAAAATCTTGGTTCCATTTTATCAAGATACTGATTTTCTACAGACATTATGATTTTTACAGTCTGCCCCTTATAATCTTTTTCCCGAGTTTCTGCACGTAAAGTAACAATTGGATTAGAAAGTTCTTCAGGATTAAATTTAATTGCTCCCGATTTTATATAAAAATTGCGATTTAGATATGAAACATCTCCAGAACGTACTTTTAATTCGCCGTTTACAGAAAGTTCATCATCATTAGGATTATAAACTACGGAAAAACTTGTATTTGGAACAAAAATACATCGCAGAATCGGATCAAAACTTATTGAAGCGTGAGTTCCAAGTTTTATATCAAGATTTGTCTGCACCTGAATAGATTCAGAAAGTTCCATCAATTCATCAAGTTGATTTTGTGGAATACTGGAAAACGATGCAACTGAAGAACTCAACTCAACATTTTCTCCAAATATCGTTCCTGAAATATCAAAAATATTTTCTTCCAAAGATAGTTTTAAATCTGTTGAAACATTTCCCTGAAGCACAAATAATGGAGTTGAAAGTTTTACAGGGAATAATTCCTGATTTTGAGTTTTTACAGAACCTTCAATTCTATCTATCATCCATTTATTCAGCATAAAATCAAATTCTACTTCTACTTTCTTGTTATTTTTATTTTTTAAAACTGTTTTCTCAAACTCAATTTCATTTTGATTAAAATTCAAAACTAATTCATCTGTTGTCAGTTTATGATTTGTGATAAAAGGAAGATTAAACGCTGGATGCGGAATTCTCACTGAACCAGAAAAATCAGGATTATCAAGAGAATTACTTATCATAATTTCCCCGTTTAAAATTCCTTTTTCTACAAACAATAAATCATCAAAATTCATATATGATAAAAATTTTGCCAAATCTATATTAATATCATAAAGACTTAAACTTGTATTATTTACGGAAGTTATTCCTCCAAGTCCGAAAGAAATAAAACTGCCATTATCTACTGTCAAATCCAGAAGCTCATTTTTGATATCAAAAAATCCATTAATTCCTGCATTTTGTGATGATGAAATCAGAAAACTTTTATCGGAATATACAAACGACAAAGATAAAGGAAATTTCTTTTTAAGCAAAGAACCTGAAAATTCTGGAGCTTCAAGACTCACAAAAAAACTATCTGGAAGTCTTGAATTCTGAGGAACAATTGCATTTGAAAGTTTTAGTTTTAATGGTGATTCCAAAGTTTTTCCACCAGCTTTTACAAGAAGTTTTCCTTCTGCGTCCATAGATAAATCTTTCAAACCACATTTTGCCTGAATATCAAAAATATTCAGAACATCATAATTAATTGAAAAATCATTAACAGATAAAACCTCATCTTCCAAAATTGCATTTCCCTGCACTTTCAAAAATGAATTGGCAATTAATATAGAAGAATCTGAAACATTTAATGAAATGTATGGATTTTCCAAAATTCCTGATGCATAAAAAGCAGCCGAAATTTTATTATTTTCATTTTGTAAAAATCCAAATCGATTTAATCCAAAAGAATTCAATTCAAGCTGCAAATTTAAATAAAGATTTTTCAAAATATTATCTTTTGTAAGTTTAATCTGTTCTGGATTTGAAATGACACCATCAAAAAATATATTTTCTTGAGAAACTGGATTTTTTACGTTTATTCTTGCACCAAGTGAATCAAAAATTGAATTATTAATGTTTATTGTGACATCAGCATCTCCTTGAAGAGATGAATATAAATCGCTGTATGCAATAGAATCAAACTGCGCACCATATTTTGTGATATTGCCTGAAAGTGTAATTTTTGGACTCGTTGAATAGTTAACATCTGGAATTTCAGCTTCAAACTGATGCAGTCTGATTTCAGGTCCATTCAATGAATCATAGAAAAACTCGGTATTTGTAGAAAAGACCGTAGTGTTTTTTAATAAATCAATTGGAAGATTATTAAAATTTAAAAGTCCGCTTATTTTATCTTTTTCAAAGCGCACTTCAACTTGAGTATCATAATCACCGGATAAAGTCACAATTCCAGGCATTATAGAACCTGAAAAATGATAAGGAATGGAAGATGATGTTAAATCAAGCGTAAAAAACATATCTGAAAAATCTTCATTTCTGTCAAAACTGCCCGAAGCATCGAAAGCAATTTTTCCATAAACGACAGAAAGATTATTCATCTGAAAACTCTGTTCATTTCCATTTACACTAAGCATGATTACCTGATTGTCTTTCTGAGTATTTGCAAGAAGAATGTAAGGAATATTGTAAGAAAGTGTTTTGAAATCTGACGAAACGTACAAATCACCAGAAACTACAAAAGGAGATACATTTTTTTTAATCGAATTAAAATTAAAACTTTTATTCTGAGGAGCAAACTGCTGCACAAATCCCACAAGCGTATCAAGATAAATAGTATTAAATAAAACGCTCGTTTGAATGTAATTTGATTTTAAAAGATAACTTCCGTCTATTTGAATAAGTCCCGGTTCAGAATCATCACTATGAGAATAATCTGAAGCTTCAAATCTAAAATCAAACGAATCTTTTCCAGGTAATAATGAAAGTGAAAGTGCTGTTAAAGCCTGACTGTTTACAAAAATTTGGGGTGAAAATGCCATAAAACCTTTTTCAAGAGCATCAAAATAAATTTCTGTAGAAATCACGTTTCCATTATTCATTTTGAAATATGGCAGATCAAACATTCCTGAAAGCTGCATATTTTCATAAGAATATTTCAACTTTGCATTTGCGCTACAATTTTCTCCATTTAAATACAATTTTGTTACTTCAAGTTCCTTTTGATTTCCATAAACACTAAAACCTGCATTAAGTCCAGCAGGAAAAACATTATTTGGGACAAAAATATTTGAATCGCTCAAAAATCTCAAAGTTTTGTTAGATAAATCACAATTCACAATTGTATCTGTATCGAAACTGACGTTTTTAAACTTACTGATTTTCTTTTGATTTGAATTCGCAAGTATTATTTCAAAAGGTTTCAATTTTTCTGTTTTAAGCTGAGCATTTATAACATTATTCTGTAAATCATATTTTACACCCACAGAAACAGGATTAATTACCTGAATCGTGTGAACATCAATCTTTTTATTTTCTAAAATCGCCTGAAAATTCAATTTTCCTATTTTGTAAATTCCGTTTGTCAGATTTGAAATTCTTATGACAAAATGCGATTCATCAATTTGACGCGAAAAATCTCCATTAACATTTAAGTGACAGGAAATTTTTTGATTTAACATCTGTATAGAACTGTTCATTTTTGCTTCAACTTCAGAATCAATCTGCAGTTCTATGATATTTTTTTTGGGATTATTATCAATATTGATTTTTTTTACATTTAATATTGCCGAAATATTATTCTGTTCATAATTTATTCTGATATTTTTGAGTTTTACATTTCCCGGAATATATTTTTCTATCTGCAGCTGAAGTGCTTCATTTTCTGTTTTACTGTTTTTTTGAATTTTCTGGATAAACTGCACAAGCCTTGAAACTTCAATGTTCACTCCATCAATTAAAACATAAGAAATTCCATTTTGCAGATTTTTTTTAAGCAGTTCTGAAATTTTTATGCCGGCTTTCACATTTTCTATTGATAAAAGATTTCCGTTATCAGATGAAATTTCAATCTGCCTGATATAAACGTTTTTCAGAAGTGAAGGCGACATTGATTTATATGAAATTTTCAATCCTGTTTCTTTTTGAATATCATCCAGAACTTTTGTAATGCTGTTATTGATGAGCGAAATAAAATGATTTCCCACAGGAATGCTCACTACAAGTGCAAGCAAAGTGAGGAAAATCAAAATAAAACTGCGGACACGGCCACTTTTGTACAAAAATCCCATTTTATCGGAAAATTATATCATTTTTTCATCTGTTTTTATATAGTTTTTTAGACTCCAATATAGAAAAAATAATATTCATAAGATATAATCGTAAACATGATTTTAAAGAATTTTATAGTTTTCGAAGGCATTGATGGAGCCGGAACTTCCACACAAATCAACAGAATCTGCGGAAAAAATCCTCAAAAATTTTTTCAGACTGCAGAACCAACATCTTTGGAAACAGGCAGATTTTTAAGAAAAATGCTTGGCGGAGAATTTTCTGTTGACGAAAAAACTAATTCTTTTTTGTTTGCAGCTGACAGAGCTGAACATCTTTACGGAAAAAACGGAATAATTGAACAGTTAAACAATGGAAAAACTGTTATTTCTGACAGATATCTTTTTTCAAGTCTTGCATATCAGTCCATTTCATGCGGGGAAGAACTGCCAAAACTTTTGAATTCGACATTTCCTTTACCAGAAATTCTATTTTTCTTTGAAATTGACCCTGAAATCTCACTCAAAAGAGTTGATTCCAGAAATGAAAAAAAAGAAATTTACGAAAAGATTGAAATTCAAAAAAAAATCGCTATAGAATATGAAAAAATCATCAGTGAATACGAAAATGACTCATCCTGCAAAATGAAAATCATCAGAATTGATGCAACAAAATCCATAGAAGAAATTTCAGATACAATTTCCAAAATCATACTTCAGTAAGTGTTAATCAAAACTGTTTTTTTTCCGATAAATGAATTGTGAAAAAGAAAATTGTTACATTCACTTCGATTATCCTCTTTTTTATGTTTATTCCATCCAATTTGTTTGGTTACATGGTAAAATATAAAGAAGACTGGTATAAACTTTATCACGTTCATTATCAGCAATATCCGGATGATTGTATAGAAAATATTTATTGGCTCGAAAAGGCAGCTCAAGCAGATTTTTGTAATCCTCAGTTTGTAGATTTTAAAATCACAAGCGAAAAACAATGGGAAAAATACCGATATTTATTTCAAATGCACATAAATCTTAAGCTTATTGAACAACATTTGAGGCTTGGCAGAACTTATGACAAAAAGTGCATTTATTTTTACGATGCTCCATGGAAAGATGAATATTTGAGAAACATGCAGAAAGCTTTGGAATGTTATCAGGCTGGACTTTATTACTGGCAGGAAGCAGAATTATGGTGCGAAAAAGCAAATGCAAAGTCTTTCAATTTTTTATACATCACAGAAAAACAAAACTGGGAAGATGAACGGGAAAGAATTGTAAACGGTGAACTTGATTACGAAAAAATGCTCAAAAGAGAGATTAATCGGTTAGAAAAAAACATAAAAGAACTTAACGAAATGGACAAAAAGTATTAAAATAGTAGCACTTTATTTATAAGGAAGTTCTTATGTCTACAGAATCTATGAAAATCTCCTATCCAGCAATATATGCAGGCACACAATATTCACAAATCAATTTTTATTCCGGCACGCCAGATTTGTGCAGCGTTTTTTTTAATTCAGAAGAAAAATGCACACAAAGAAGATTTTTTATCACAGATGCAAATGTTGCCAGCCTTGAATGCATGCAGAATTTCATTCAGAAATTTGATGACGGTGTTTACGAAAATGACTGCCTTTTGATTTTAGGTTCTGGTGAAAAATATAAAACAATTGAATCAGTTCTTTCTATTATAACTGCTGCAGTTGAAGCTGATTTTACCCGCAAAGACATATTTGTTGGAATTGGAGGCGGTGTTATTTGTGACATTACAGCATTCGCAGCTTCCATTTTTAAACGCGGTGCAAAAGTGGAATTCATTCCGACTACACTTTTGGCTATGGTTGATGCAAGCATTGGTGGAAAAACAGGATGCGATTATGAAAATTACAAAAATATAATCGGAACTTTCTTTCCTGCTCAAAAACTTTATTATTTTCCAGATTTTTTACAATATCTTCCAGAAAATCAGTATAATTCCGGGCTTGCAGAAGCGGTAAAAACAGCAATTCTTTTTGACAACGAATTATTTGATATTTTCAAAAAAGATTCGCAGCGAATCAATGGACGTGATAAAGATTTACTTGAACTTATTATCAGAAAATGCGTAAAAGCAAAAGCTGCAATTGTAGAGCAGGATTTTACGGAACAGGGAATCAGAGCTTTTTTAAATCTAGGTCACACTTTTGGACATGCTCTGGAATCAATCTCTGGACTTGGAAACATAACTCACGGCTGTGCTGTAGCATGGGGAATAGGAAGAAGCGTTGATTTAGCTTATAAAAAAGATTATTGCCGGCAGAGTTTTAGGGATGATGTGTATAAAGTTCTAGAACAGTACAATTGGGATACTCAAGCAATTCCGCAGATAGTTCAGGGAGGCGGAGTTGGAGAAAGGCTTCTTTCAGTCATGCACAAAGATAAAAAAAATCTGTCAGACAAAATTAGAATTGTTCTTGCAAAAGGAATTAATGATATTATTATCGAAGAATTTACTGATGAAGAACTTCTTTCAGTTTTAAAATAACAGCATTTTTTTTCATTGTTTTTTTCATTTACTTTTTTAAAGAAAAAAAAAGTCGGACAGGATTTGAAAAATGGCAGATAAAGATTTTGATTATGAACATTATTTTGATTGGGCGGCAACCACACCACCCGACCAGGATATTTTAAGAGATTCTCTTGAAATCACTATGAAAAACTGGGGCAATCCTTCGAGTGTTCATCAAATTGGAAAAAAAGCAAAAACTGTTTTGGAAGAAGCTCGTACAAATGCTGCAAAAGCACTTGATGTAAAACCAGAAAATATTTATTTTACTTCCGGCGGAACAGAAAGCGATCAGATTCCGCTCCTTTCAGTGATGACAAAACCTTTCTGCGGAACTGTTCTAATCAGTTCAATTGAGCATCCTGCAATTCGAGAACAGGCTTATGCGATGAAACATTGCGGTTGGAAAATTGTAGAACTTCCAGCAGATAAAGACGGAATAATTCAACCGCAGACAGTTGCAGATTATATGACAGACGACACTATGCTCGTGTGCATTATGGCTGTAAACAATGAAACTGGCGTTATTCAACCAATTTATGAAATTGCTGATGCAATAACAGATGCCTCAAAAAACAAGCGCCGTCCAAAATTTCATGTTGATTGTGTTCAGGCTGCTGGAAAAATCAAATTAAATCTTTCACACAACGGAATTGACAGCGCAGCAATAAGTTCTCACAAAATTTGTGGTCCAAGAGGAATCGGAATTTTGTATCTGAAAGATAAACTTGAACCATTTTTAAAAGGTGGCGGACAGGAAAAAAATATTCGCAGCGGAACTGAAAATGTTTTTGGAGCTGTCGCAATTTCAAAATGTCTGGAACGTTATTATAACAAAGACAATTCTGAATTTTCAGCCATTTCCAGGGATTTTGTTGAACAGCTTTCCAAACTCAAAGGCTGCACAATAATTCCACAAAGTCGACTGGAAAAACCAGAACTTTTTTCTCCATTTGTTGTTCAGGCTGCTTTTTCAAAAATTCCTGGAAATGTAATGCTCCGTGCCCTTGATTCTGAAGGCTTTTTTATATCAACAGGAAGTGCATGTTCTTCAAAGAAAAACAATCGTCCTGTTCTTGAAGCTATGCATATAAATTCTGATTTACGTGAAACTTCTGTGCGATTCAGTTTTGGTCCACACACCACGAAAAAAGCTGTTTCAGAACTTCTGCAGGCAGTATCCAAAATCAACAGCACATTTAATAAATAATTTTCAGAATAATTTTCAAAAATAAACTCATTGAAAAAAAAATAAAAATCTGATAATATAATCGAATGTGTTAATCAAATGTATTATACAAATGGCTGATATTGCGCCATTTGTATAATCTTAGAGTTTCTTGCAAAACTCTTTTATTTAACTGTCCGCTTGGCGCGGACGAATCACAAACTTTCGAAAGTTGATACTTTCTTCAAGTTTATGATTTTAAAGTAGTTTTTTGCGTTTGGTTGATTTTTGATTTTCTTAAAAAACTCTTTATTATATAAAGTTTTGATAAATATTATAACTAATTAGTGCATAATTATGCGAATCCGCTGTAGGCGGTAATTTTACAAGGAGAAAACGATGGGTGCTCGTGGAGAACTTTTTACAACTCAAGTTTTTTTAGATAACCGTTCATACTTTTTTAATGTAAAAGAAAATAGAACTGGTGATGTTTTTCTTCAGATTGTAGAAAGCAAAAATAGAGATGGTGCCGAAGCAGACAGGCATCAGATTGCAATTTTTGCAGAAGATATGCAGAAATTCCTTCAGGGAATGGAAAAATCTCTTGATTTTGTAGAAAAGGAAAGAAAGGCACGTCAAAAAGCTGCAAAAGAGAAACGTGCTGCAAAAGACGCAAAATATTCTGCAGGAAATAAAAAAGTCTATCATGTAAAATCTGATAAAAAATCAGAAAAAGTTGATGATGGAATAAAAAGAACAGGCAAAGTTATTCACATTGTTTCAAAAAAGCCAGTAGAAACAACAGAACAGGCAGATTCTTCAACAAAATAATCTTTAAACCGCTTCAAAAAACTGAAATTAATAATTGAAGCGGTCTATTTTTTAAACTGAATTAAAAATCACAAAAAAACTAATATTTAAAAGACAGACGCTGTATTTTTGAGGGACCGTATTTTCGGCAGGCTTCTTTGTGTGATTTGGTCGGATATCCTTTATGTTTTGCATAACCATATTCGGGATAAATTTTATCCATTTCAATCATAAAATCATCACGACCAGTTTTTGCTAGAATACTTGCTGCCATAACCTGCGGATATTTTCCATCAGCTTTTGGTTCATGCCGGCAAAGAATATCCACATCTGGTGAAAATGTACCGTCAGCAATTCCTTCAAAATTGCATTTTAAAATATCACATTTTTGATTATAATTTTTTTCATACCAAGCAGGAAACATTTCCATCATTTTGATGAAAGCATTTTTCATTGCCAATAAACTTGCCTGTAAAATATTGATTCTATCTATTTCATCATGATTTACAAAACTTACTCCAAAACATGCATTTTCTTTTATCACATTTTCAGCATTTTTTCGTTTGTTTTCAGACATTTTTTTAGAATCATTTAAAATTTCAACAGGAAAATTTTCCGGTAAAATAACTGCAGAAGCATAAACAGGTCCTGCAAGAGGTCCCCGCCCTGCTTCATCAAATCCAACAATAAATTTTTCTGGAACTTTCTGCATTTTATTTCCTTTTATGATTTTTCAATCTTTTTCATTTACAGTCCGATAATCTGATTATCCTGTTCCATCAGTTCAGTATTATCATCCTGATAAATCGGATCGATAAGCTGCGAGCCATTTGACAGAACTGTTTTAAACTTATTTTTGATAAAACTTGCTTTCACAGAGAATAATTCACAGACGCGACCTGATTGACCGGCAACTGTGAAACTGTTATCACGCGAAGTTACAACACCTTCATTAGCTGAAATCACAACATTTACATCTGCTGAAGTTGTAACAACTGATTTTTGTACACTTATTCTTGATTTTACCGATGATATAAACGAAACATACGAAATTGCATTTGCAGAAACAATCGTATCAAAAACATTTACAATTGAATTTACAGAATCAATGACGGTTCCATTTTTTGCAAAATCAAATCCAAGCTGGCAGTTATTCATAGTTAAAACAGCATTTTCCAAACGCATGAGGCAAATCGAATTTGAAGTATTCAGGCTCGAATTAACCGCACTCCTGTTATCAATTTCCAAATCATTTGAAATTCTGCATTTTGAAATTTCAAGTGTTGAACCTTTGAGAGTAAATGAACCGTTCCGCTTAAAAATAATATGCGCATCTCCATCATTTAGAATTTCAAAGTTTGATTCAAGAACGTAATTTTTCTTGATTTCAAGATCACCTTTTAAACGAAGAGTTATTGCACGGACATTTTTCAATTCATTATAACACTGATCAAAATCAGTATAAGGATTTTCTACAGTTCCCTGAGCATTTTCTGGATTTGCATTTTTATCGAAATAAAAACTTGATTTATCAATGATAACTTGATATTCAGCCATTTTGCTCACATTATTCTGATTTTTTGCATAACATGAAATTTTATAATAAACAGGCTGCTTATTTTTAGGATCCCAATTGATTACAAATTTTGAAGTCTTTGCCTTCCGATATTCGCCGACCTGCACATCTTTCAGTTCTTCACTGTTTGCATTATAGATTTTCCCATTATTTGTGATTGTAAAAGGTTCACTTAAAGCAATATAAAGTTCATCCGTGGAATCACAATTCACTTCCACACGAACTTTTTCACGTGAATAAAAAGATTTTGCAGAAACATTTATCACAGGAATTGAAGGAGGACATTTATTGATTGTATAGTCAGCAGTAAAGCATCCTTGATAAACCGAATTTGAAAAAAACCCGATTTTCATAGAATTCTGAATTTTTTCTCCGGGAAATACATCTGCACCAATCTGTTTAAAAAGTTCCTGATAATCATTTTTTTCTTCAGAAAAAATACTCAGTGTAAAAGCACCTTCTCCAGATAAATCTTCAATAGAATAAACAATACTTCCATCATCTTTTTTTGTATATATGATTTTTGGCTTGGGAGGCAGAATATAATATTCGACAACATTTCCTTTTGAATAATCAAGACTTTGCCAACAAATCATATGACTGACAGAGCGGTCAAAAATTACAGGTTTATCATCTGGAAGCCCCCAGAATTCAGAGTCAATTTTATAAATCAAATCACGATTATGGAAAGTTACTTTTTCCCAATCTTCAATGGTAAAAGGAAGTTCTTTTTTTGTGTAGACGCCAGCTGATTGAGGATAAGTTTTGATGACAAATCTATAATAAATTCTGCGTTCAGAATCAAAAACCGTACATGGAATATATCGTGTAATGCTGTTCTCTGCAGAAAGACGCAAAATATTTCCTTCCATGAACAAACTTTCATCTTTATGCAGTTCTTCCATATCAAAAGAAGAAAAACTGTAAAAAAGTTGTTTTGGAATAGAAAAATCAGAACCAGAAGTATAATTCACTATTCCACTTGAATTAAAAATTTTCAAGAAATTTCTGTACTCATTATCTTCTATTGAATCTTCCTGTATTGGATTAACAGAAAATGATATTTCTTTTTTAGAAACAGCTCCAGCTTTATCGATATATGCAACTTTTAGTTGAATTTCACCACTGACATCTATTAAAACAGGGCCATCGTAAGCAAATCCAAACGACTGCGGATCTGAACCATCAAGAGAATAAAAAAAATCTCCGTTAGGATTTGGAAAATCATTAATAACAAGCATCTGTTTATTGGCCCATTCACCTTTTTTTGGACTCAACACATCAATTTCATAAGCGAAACAAAAAGAAAAGAGAAAAAATGTCATTAAACAGACTATACTTTTTTTAATTTTCACCATAAAAAATCAGTTTCCTAAAACAATCTATTTATTTTTCAAAAAGTTCACCTAAAACACCACGAAGTTCTTCATCTTTTGAATAATAATATTTTTCAAGTTCATCTTCTGTAAGGCCTACAAGTTCATGACTTAAATAATGAATCCAACGGTTTTCTTCTGGATTTGTGATTTCAAATTTACGGCTGTAAAAATCCGGCTGAATCGGTAGCTGTTCTTTTTGATAAGTAAAATATTTGTAATCGTGAACAACAACTTTTATATCATCTCGTGGAATACCGCGACTATTCATTAATGTTTCAACAAGACTGTTAATTGTGCGGCCAGAATCAAAAATATCATCAATAAGAAGAATTTTATCGCCAGGACGCAAATTTTCTGGAGGATAAGTCCATCCGTCTATGTAAACTTTTGTATGCTGTGCAATATCTGAATACGAACGTGCAACAACTCCTGCATATAAAACTGGATGATGATTAAATTTTTTGCTTGCAATTTTAAAATATTCACTGATAATATTTGCCATGTATGCTCCGCCGCGAAGTGAAGCATAAATAACATCAGGGAAAAATCCTGAATGATATATTTTATGTGCAAGTTTCAAAGCATCATTTCGAACTGTATCATATGGAAGAAATTCTTTTATCATAAAAACTCCATTTTTCTGTCAGCCTGACGCAAACAGATATTTAAGTTGCAAAAGTAAGAATAATATAAATATTCTATATATTTTACATCAATTTTAGCATAAAGTGAAGTGTTTTTTTTTCTCATTTGTTTTTTCTCATTGTTTTATGAGTTTTGAAACGGTAAACTGGGGTAAACAGGGACAGACCTTGATGATTTTTTCAATTTTTTTCAATTTTTTTCAATTTTTTTTTGTTCGGCTGAAATTTTATTGCGTTTAATAAACATGTTATTTTTAGAAAATTAATATTGAAGAAATGTAAAAAAAAGATAATAATTGAAAATATAATTTTAGCGAGGTTTTTATGAAAAGTGCTGCTGTTTTTTTTGCTGATGGATTTGAAGAAGTTGAAGCTCTCTGTCCTGTTGATTTTTTGAGAAGAGCCGGAATAAATGTGTTGACAGTCGGTGTGAAAGGTAAAAAAGAAGGAAATCTTTTTATTACTACAAGTTCACACAATGTTTCAATTGTAATGGACATGACTTTTGACGAATATCTAAAAAATTATTCTTCCATTATAGACTGTGTGATTTGTCCTGGAGGTTCAGTAGGTGCTGAAAATCTTGCTGATGACAAAAAACTTTTAAATCATCTTCAAGAATCATGGAATAATGGAAAAATTGTAGCCGCCATCTGTGCAAGTCCTGCTGTAGTTTTGGGGCAAACAGAAATTCTTGCAGATAAAAAATGGACATGCTATCCAGATATGGAAAGTAATGCAAAACCAGAATTCTTGTCTGGTTATAAAAATGAAACGTTTGTTGAAGACGGAAACTTAATCACTGCACGAGGACCTGGAGCAAGTGAAGAATTTGCAATGCAGATTGTAAAAAAAATGTGCGGTGAAGAAGTTTTTGCAAAAATCAGACGGGGAACTCAGCAGACTCCTCATTCAAATAAAGTTTTTTAATCTAATTATATTTTCAATATGACTTTGTGGGATTGCTTATAGACTTAAATATTTTAGCACATTCAGCATATCTACAGTTTCTTTCACATCGTGCACTCTAATCATGCAGGCACCACGTTGCACAGAAATGAGATTTGCTGTTACAGTTCCCACAAGTCGTTGTTCTGCAGGTCGACCTGTCATTTCTCCAATACATCTTTTTCTCGAAAGTGCCATAAAAACAGGAAATTCAAGATTGCAGATTTTATTTGTATTTTTTATGATATTTATTGACTGTTCATTCGTTTTTCCAAAGCCAATTCCAGGGTCAATAATAATCTGTTCTTTTTTTATACCGTTCTGCACTGAAAAACTGATAGTTTTATACAATTCATCATTAACTTTTTCGATGTCACCTTCTCCGTTGTGCATCAATATTACACTTAAATTGTTTTGTGCAACAAAGCATGCATTTTCTTTTTTTCCACTTAGAGCAAGAACATCGTTCCAAATCTGAATATCATAATCCATGCAGGCTTTTATAACATCAAGTTTTGTGGTATCTATTGAAATAGGAATGTCAGAATGTTTTCTGATATCTTTTACAAGAGGAACAACTCTTTTTATTTCTTCTTCAATTGAAACTGGTGTAAATCCCGGCCTTGTAGATTCTCCTCCGATATCAATAATATCAGCTCCTTCTTCTATTAACTGCAGTGCTCTTTCCAATCCGCCTCTGCTTCCTTCAAAAAATGAATCAGGAGTAGCATTTACAATTCCCATTACAAATGCATTTTTTTCTGTAGTTATGATTTTGTTTCCAATTGTCAGTTTTTTATTTACTTTGCACATTGTTTGATTGCCCTTTTTATATGATTCACAGATAATCCTGCCGCTTCAAGAATTTCATCTCTTGTGCCATGACTGAAAAATTTATCATCAAATCCAAGAAGTTTTGTATTCAAAATTCCGTTTTCGGCAAGGACAGATTTCAGATACTCACAAATCCCTCCGATTTTCACTCCATCTTCTACGAAAACTACTCCATGATATTTTTTTGCAAGTTCTACGAAATAAGTTTCATCAAAAGGTTTTATAAATCTTAAAATATACATATCAGCGTAACCGTCTTCAAGTAAAACAGAACGGACAGCTTTTTGAGTTTCAGGGTACATTCCACCAGTTAAAACAACAAGAACTTTATTTTTGTGATTTTCAAGTTGTTTTTCTGTAACATTTTCTATAACAAATTCTGTACATGGCATAAAAATGCCCCTTCCAAGTTCAACTGGCGATGAAAACTGCGGAAATTCTGTAGGACATGATAATTTTGGATATCTTATAACTACGCAAGTTCCTTTATCCACAGCCCAATCAAAACAAAGCTTCAAATCATTCTGACTGACAGGACTTAAAATTTCTAAATCAGGAATTGGTCTGAACAAAGAAATATCAAAAATTCCCTGATGAGTTACACCATCTGCAGGAACTGCACCAGCTCTATCAAGCATAAAAATTGCGTGAGCTTTTTGTAAAGCAATATCATGAATCATCTGATCCACAGATCGTTGGATAAATGTTGAATAAATGCAGGTAACTGGAATTTTTCCACCTTTTGCAAGTCCGCCAGCAAACGTTACCGCATGTTCTTCTGCAATTCCTACATCAAAAAAACGATCAGGATATTTTATAGAAAATGATGTAAGACCTGTTCCTTTTGCCATAGCGGCCGTAATTGCAACAATATCCTTATTTTCCTGAGCTTTTTGACAGATAATCTGACTGAATGCTTCTGTAAAACTTGTTGTATCAAAAGTTTCAACAGTTCCATCACTGATTTGAAAAGGACCAATTCCATGGAAAAGTTCAGGCTTATTTTCAGCAGGACTATACCCTTTTCCTTTTTTTGTAATAACATGCACAACAACAGGACGATGAAGATGACTGACTTTCTTTAAAACTTTTTCTAAAAGAGCTTCATTGTGACCGTCCAGTGGACCGACATATTCAAATCCCAAATCCACAAACAAATTGTTCGTCAAAAAAAGACCTTTTAATGCGCGCTTTAATCTGAAAACAAGTTTTTCAAAAGGCCGTCCGATATACGGGATTTTATCAATAAGTTTGTCAACTTTGTATCTGAATGTCTGATAACCGCCAGTCATAGTGAGGCGGCTCAAATATCGTGAGACTGCCCCTGTATTATGGTCAATTGACATCTGATTATCATTTAAAACCACAACAAGATTTTTGCAAAGCTGACCGGCATGAGATAACGCTTCATACGCCATTCCTCCAGTCAATGCGCCGTCTCCGATTACAGCAATTACCTTGCCCGAATCATTGTTTAATTCTCTTGCAGTCAGTAAACCAAGCGCAGACGAAATAGATGTAGAAGAATGACCATTTATAAAAAAATCATGCACACTTTCCTGAGTATTAGTAAAACCTGAAATTCCGTCTTTTTGGCGTAAAGTCTGAAAATCTTTGTATCTGTCAGTCAATAATTTATGAGTATAGCATTGATGACTGACATCCCAGATAATTGCATCTTTAGGACTTTCAAAAACTCTGTGCAATGCTAAAGTCAGTTCAACAACACCAAGATTACTTGCCAAATGACCGCCGTTTTTACCAACTACATTTATAATTTCTTTTCTGATTTCCTGCGCAAGCTGTTGTATTTCACTTTGAGAAAGATTTTTTAAGTTTTGTGGAGAATGAATTTTCGAAAGTAAAATTTTTTTTTCCTCCAAAGGCAGAAACTTTTCCAAAAAAAGTAAAAAAAAGACCGCGTCAAACAAATGTCTGTAACGCGGTCATGGACACAAACTTCGACTAAAAACTACTTGCTCTTATGTCGATTTCGTCTAAGCATCTTCTTTCGCTTATGTGTCGCCATCTTCTGGCGTTTTCTTTTCTTTCCACAAGGCACGATGGCACTCCTACTTTATAAAGTGTTATTATTATCACTTAAATAAATAAAAAAGTCAATAGAGTTTATCCGTTTTTTTGATTTCAGATTTTTTTCATCAGATAAATTCTTTACTAAACACTCAGTTTATTTTTTTTCCATTCCTGAATCAGAGATATTATCTGCCTGAAATTTTCTTCTGATGCATCATATTTTATTATATTACTTCCTTCTATATCACGAATATATGTAAACTGTTTTTTTGCGTATTTACAACTGTGATGAATTATCTGTTCTTTTATTTTTTGAATGTTATTCTGATCAAAAGGATTTTCATAATCAAACCATTCACTATAACCGATTGCCTTTAATCCAGGACTTTCCTTTGAATAACCTGCTTCAATCAGCTTTTTTATCTCATTTTCAAGCCCTGCCTCAAACATTTTTTCAACACGCACTGCAATTTTTTTATAAAGTTGTTCCCGATTAGGTTCTAAAACTATAAACAAAAAATCATACATTTCACGAAGCTTATGCTCCAGCTGAAAACTTGTTCGAGTTCTTCCACAAAGATAGTAAACCTCCAGTGCGCGGCAAATTCTATAGGAATCATTTTGATGGATTTTACGGGCACTTTCAGGATCAATTTGCTGTAATTCACGATAAAGTGCTTCATTTCCTTCTATTAATATGCGTTGTTTCAGTTCATTTCTCAGTTTTTCATCTGATACAGGAGTTGGAGGAACGCCATATAAAAAATTTCTGATGTAAAAACCTGTTCCACCGCAGATTACAGGAATTTTACCTTTTTTTATGATTTTTCTACAGGCTTCATCTGCTGCATCTACAAAATCGGAAACATTAAACTGCTGATCTGGCTCCAAAATATCTATCAGATGATGAGGTATTTCTTTGCAAAATTCTTTTGTGGGTTTTGCAGTACCGATATCCAAATGCCGATAAACTGCCTGAGAATCCGCACTGACTACTTCTGCATTTAAAATAAAATGACTGCCCTGTGGAGAAAAAAGTTCCCTAGTCAAGGCAGTCTTTCCAGATGCTGTCGGTGCAAATAATACAATTGCAGGAATTTTTGCAGATTCTATGTATTTGCGTTCAGCCATTTAGTTTTTCTGTTCAATACGGTAAGTTACTTTTTTTGTAAAAAGTTGTCTTGCGGCAACACAAACAACTTTGTCATGATTTGCTTCAATTTCCGGATCATTAACTTTTGCCATCTGATAAGCACGGAGACTTGCAGCTACTGTTATTTCATAAATATTATCATTAAATTCTACTAATTGTTCTAAAGGAAAAACCATTTCCTACCCCCACAAGTGAATATTTCATTATATCAAATTAAATATTATTGTGTCAATCTGAGAATTGACACTAAGAATTTAAGGACTTAAATTGACTTTTCTGCAAACTAAAAAGCCCTGCAAAAAAAACTATAATGAACTGTAAACGATGTTTTTCATCTTTCTTGTTACATCAGTTGTGCCACTGTCAGTTCGTTGCATTGTCATAACTATAGCAAGCTGATTTTTAATATCAATTGAAAGATATGGACCAAGCCATCCATCCCATCCAAATTCACCTTTTTCTGTGATAAACTTGCATTTTTCAGGTTCGAAAGCTACTCTCACCAGATTACAGTAAGTGTATCCGCTAAGATGTTCCATTTTTTGATTGAAATGCTGCTGCAAATCATCACGAAGACAACAATTTTGCATAAATTCCACAGTTTTTGACTGCAAAATGCGTTTTCCGTTTAACGAACCTTTATTTAAAAGCATGAGTGCAAATTTCATATAATCATCGATTGTGGAACAAAGACCAGCTCCTCCGCTTTCAAAAGAAGGCGCATGATCCATTTTGTCCTGAATTCCAAGATTACAGTTTGTAAAAAGTTCAAGTTCTTTTCCAGTTACATTTCCATTTTCATCTTTTATATCATAAGATTTGTAAACTTTGGAAAGTCTCGGTTGTTTTTCCTGAGGCACAAAAAAAGCAGTATCATTCATGTCAAGCGGTTTGAAAATACGTTTTTTCATGAACTCGCTGAGTTTTTGTCCTGAAACTTTTTCGATTACGGCTCCTAAAATATCAGCAGAAAGCCCATAATTGTAATCGGTGCCAGGTTCAAAACTAACAGGAATTTGAGAAAGACGTTGTGCTACCTGTTGTGTTGTGATTTTATTTTCCCCGATGACATCTTCATTCAATTCATTAATCAAAGCCGAAGTCATTTTTTCGCCGACTGGAGAATCATCTGACCATGCTCCATAAGTATAGCCGCTAGTCATGTTCAGCAAATCTTGAATCAAAATATTTCTGTATGATTTTCGAACTTCATTTCCTTTGTAACAAACCTGAAGATTCCAAAAACAAGGAAGATAATTTCCAAGCTCTTCACTGAGATCAAGTTTTCCTTCTTCAACAAGGATAAGTGCAGCAACTGCTGTAACTGGTTTTGTCATGGAATACATTCTGCAGATTGTATTTCGTTCATATCGTCTGTTTTCTTTTAAATCTGCATAACCTGATTCAAAATATCCCGTTTCTTTTCCATCTTTATAGATTAATAAGTTAACTCCTGCCATTTTTTTTTGAGCAATGGCATCATCAAAAAGCGTCTGTATATGTTTTAAATGATTTTTATCCATATTTTTATTTTATGACATTTCTGCATTTTTTGCAAAGAGTATTTTAGTCGGTATTTTAATCGAAACCGGCTTTTCGACAAGTGTGATTTAATCCTTATTTCTGCGAATTTCAGCATCTGCGTGTAATTTTTTTTTTGATTTCTGCGAACCAGATTCACTATGACGTACAAATTTTCAACACAAACAAAATCCCTGACACGGTTTAAAATCAAAAATAAAAAAACTATTAATAAAAAAATATAACAAATTACGGAATTTCTTCTATTTATTTTTGCATAAAATGAGATATAATCAATTACAAAACATTTTTTTAATTTCAGGAGAAATTCTATGACAAATGCAGAAATTATTTCTAGCGGAAAAGCATGTCTTGGTATTGAATTTGGTTCCACTCGAATCAAGGCAGTTTTAATTAATGATAAATTTGAACCTATCGCGAACGGTTCTTTCACTTGGGAAAATTCTCTGGTTGATGGCATCTGGACTTATAATATAGAAGAAATTCACAAAGGTTTGCAAACTTGTTATGCTGACTTAAAAAAAGATGTAAAAGAAAAATATAATGTTACCCTCTCAAGTTTTAAATGTGCAGGAATTTCTGCAATGATGCACGGTTATCTTGCTTTTGACAAAGATGATAATCTTCTTGTTCCTTTTAGAACATGGCGAAACACTATCACAGGAGAAGCTTCTACTCAGCTTTCTAATCTTTTTGATTTCCCGGTTCCTGAACGCTGGTCTGTTTCTCATTTTTATCAGGCTATTTTGAATAATGAAGCACATATTTCAAAAATTGCAAATGTTTATACGCTTGCTGCATACATTCACTACAAACTGACTGGTGAAAAAGTGATTGGCGTTGGTGATGCTTCTGGAATGTTCCCTGTTGAATTCTCTGATGACAAAAAATCATGCAATTATAAAAAAGATTTCGTTGCAAAATTCGAAGCTTTAGACGATGTAAAAAAATTTGGATTTAAAATCAAAGATGTTTTCCCAAAAGTTTTGATGGCAGGTGAAAATGCAGGAAAACTTACTGAAGAGGGTGCAAAATTCCTCGATCCACAAGGTGATTTGAAAGCCGGCATTTTGATGTGTCCTCCTGAAGGTGATGCTGGAACAGGAATGGTAGCAACAAATTCTGTTGAAGCACAAACTGGAAATATAAGTGCAGGAACTTCAGTTTTCAGTATGGTCGTTTTGGAAAAAGATTTGAAAAAAGCTTATCCTGGAATTATTGACATTGTTACAACTCCAGATGGTTATCCTGTTGCAATGGTTCACTGCAACAACTGTACTGGTGAACATAATTATTGGATGAATTTTTTCAAGGAAATTGTTGATACAATGTGCGGTTGTGAAAATTCTCCAAAAATCGGTGAATTTTACGACAAACTTATTATGAAATCTCTGGAAGCTGATGAAGACTGCGGAAACCTGCTTGCCTACAATTATCTTTCGGGGGAAACGATTACAGGTTTCAATTCCGGTCGTCCACTTTTTGTTCGCGGTGAAAATGCTCAGTTTAATATTGCAAACTTTATGCGTGTTCAGATGTTCTCTTCTTTGGGAGCATTGCGTGTAGGAATGGATATTCTTTATGATGATGAAAAAGTTCCTGTAAAAAGCATGACAGGTGCCGGAGGATATTTTAAAACTGAAGCAGGATTGAAATACATGGCTTGTGCTATGAAAACTCCTGTAAGTGCAATGGAAACTGCTGGTGAAGGCGGACCTTGGGGCATGGCAATTCTTGCAGCTTACGCCTGTGATTCACAAAATAAATCACTGAGCAGCTATTTAAATGAAAATGTTTTTGCTGAATGTAAAAAAGAAACTTCGCAACCAGATGAAAAAATCAGTAAATCTTTTGAAATCTTCTATGAAAGATATAAAAAAGGTCTTGCTGTAGAAAAAGCTGCAGTTGAAAATCTTTAATTAATTTTTGGAGAAATATATGAAATTTGAAGAAATAAGAAATCAAGCTTTTGAAGCAAATATGAAAATTCCTGAAAACCATCTTGCACTTTACACTTGGGGAAATGTGTCTGCTTTTGATAAAAAAGAAGGCGTTTTTGCAATCAAACCATCTGGAGTTCCTTATCCTGAACTGACAGCAGAATCAATGGTTATTGTAGATTTGGAAGGAAAAGTTGTGGATGGGAAATTAAATCCTTCTTCTGATACTCCGACTCACGCAGTTCTTTACAAAGAATTTGCTGTGAATCAAAATGCTGATGTTGGCGGAATTATCCATACGCATTCTACCTTTGCTGTAAGCTGGGCTCAGGCTGTAAAAGACGTTCCACTTTTTGGTACAACTCACGCTGACCACATTCAAAAAAATATTCCATGTACACCTTATCTTTCAAAAGAAGCCGTACAGAATGACTATGAAAAAGAAACAGGTCTTTTGATTGTAAAGCATTTTAAAGAATTGAATTTAAATCCTGCTGAAATCAATATGGTTTTGTGCGGTGGTCACGGTCCTTTTGCATGGGGAAAAAATGCAGACAAGGCAGTTTATAATGGAACTGTTTTAGAAGAAATCTGTAAAATGGCATTTAACACACTTGCATTAAATCCGGCTGCAAAAAATCTTCCAGATTATATTGTAGATAAACATTATTTGAGAAAGCATGGGCCAAATGCTTATTATGGTCAAAAATAATAGTTTCCTGGCACGAAAATAAATGCAAAGAACTTTCGCCTGTAAAGCACTGGTGATAAACGTAAAACCAGTTGGAGAAAACAACAGCAACATCACTTTATTAACTGAAGAAAAAGGAATTGTCCGCGCAGTATTGTATGGCGGTCCCAAAAGTAAAATGAAATCATTAGTTGCTTTGTGGAATTTCGGGAACATCTGGCTTTACGAAAATCCTGAAAGAAATCAGATTAAAATTACTGATTTTGAAGTGATAAAATATCATCAGACTTTCGGCGAAAGTCTTTACAAAAATTTTGCGGCATCTCTTGTCTGTGAACTCGCCCTTAAAACTCATTGTGCAGGAAGCAACAAACAATGTTTTACGCTTGTTAATGGATTTTTTGATGGAATGGAGATTTGTGACGAAAATCAGTCAAAAGTCGGTTTAATGCGTTTTTTATGGCGTTTTGTAGAACTTTTGGGAATTCAGCCGCAAACAGTCGAATGTAGTTTCTGCGGCTGTTCATTCTTCCAAAAATCCACTGAGATTAATACTCTTTCATTTTATAATTGTCGTGAAAATGCTTTTATTTGTGCTGATTGTTACGCTTCTTCACAGAATAAAACAGATTTTTTTCCGATAAATACAAATGCACTGATTTATTTAAATGCAGTTTCATCACTTCCTCCTGCTCAAGTGAGAAAAATGCAGATTGATAAAGAAGAATACGAACAGATTAAGCAGATTTTATTTTTTCTCCTTCAGAATTATATTGAACAAAAATTAAATTCTATAGAAACTGGAATTGGAATTTTATAAATTTTGTATTATAATTAATATATCCCACAAATTTGTTCTCTAAAGGATTTTAAATTGATAAATTTTCAAAAAAAGCCGGTTAAATTAAATGAGGTTGAACCGCTTTGTTCACGATTTAATATCAGTCAAATTTTGGCTTCTATTTTTGTTCGTCGTGGAATTACTACCAGTTCTGACCTTCTGTTTTTTTTAGAAGATAATTTACGTTTTCAACATAGTCCGTTCTGCTTTTGTGATATTGAAGATGCAGTAGAAAGAATAATTCAGGCAAAAGAAGAAGGTGAAAAAATACTTATTTTCGGTGATAGTGATGTTGATGGCATAACAAGCACGGCTATTCTTTATGATTTTCTTGTAAAATTTGGATGTGATGTAAAATGGCGACTTCCTGTCTGCGATGATGCTTATGGTCTTTCCATGACTGCTGTGGATGATTTTGCAAATGAAGGTGGAACTTTAATAATCACAGTTGATTGCGGCATTTCCAATATTGAAGAAACAAAACATGCTGCAGATTTAGGAATTGATGTAATAATAACAGATCATCATAATCCTCAAAAAGAAATTCCACCTGCCCTTTTTGTACTTGATCCAAAAATTCCAGAACTTAATTATCCTTTTAGTGAGATTTCAGGTGCAGCAGTTGCATATAAACTTGTAAGTGCGCTCCGCTTTTCTCAATCTGATTTTTACAATGCTGAAATTTGTCTTTTTAATATTTCTGAAAATAATGAAGAAAAATGCTATGACATTGACTGTTTAAAAATCAGAAATCTTGTAAAAATAAAGGAACTTCATGAAAAAATCTTTCCAGAAAAAACTTCGATTTATGATTTGAAACTTCCTTATTTTTTGCAGGGACAGCTGATTTATTCGTGGGATGTTCCAAAAACGCAGAAAATTCTTCATTCTATTTTTGGAAACGGAATTGAATTTAATCTTCAGGATTTAAAAAAAGAGATTTCGAATATAAGTCCTTCTTTGGGCAATAAATCAATTGAACAGCTGGAAAATATTTCAGTTACAGCAAAATATTGTGAATCAAATGAAAAATCTCCTGTTAACACTTTATACAATCTTTATGTAACTTACTGCCAGAAAATCATTGCAAATAAAAATCCACAGTCGCAGGAAGATGAACGTAAAGATTTGCAGCTTGTTGCACTGGCAGCTCTTGCAGATATTATGCCTATGAAAAATGAAAACAGGATTTTTGTAAAAAATGGCATTGCATCTATGAAAAAAGATATGCCACGTCCAGGTCTTGCTGAACTTTTCAACAGACTCAAAATAAATCTGGATGAATTGAACTCCACTGTTTTATCATGGCAAGTAATTCCAGCCTTAAATGCAGCAGGACGTCTTGGAAAATCAAATCTTTCACTTCAGCTTTTGATTTCACAAGATCCAAAAGAAAGAGAACAACTTGCAAATACAATTTTTGATTTAAATGAAGAAAGAAAAGAACTTGTTTCTCAGGCTTTCTTTGCTGTCCAAGATTCTGCCAAACAAAGTTTTACAGAAAATCAAAATAAACTCTGTTTATGTTACGATGAATGTATTAACAAAGGTGTAACAGGGCTTGTGGCAAACAAACTGATGCAGGATTTTAATGCACCGGCTATTGCAATTTCTTTTTGTGATGATGGAAAGTCTGAACCGATTTGTGTAGGTTCTATCCGCACTTGCAGAGGTTTTGTTGCAACAGATTTTCTAGAAAAGTTTGGTGATTTTTTCATAAATCATGGAGGCCATGATTGTGCCGCAGGATTCAGTTTTCATAAAGGAAAACTTCCGTTATTTATTGAAAAAACTAAAGATTTTTTGAATGATATTCAGCTTGTTGACGAAGGAAATCAGGCAGTTTCCATAGATGCTCAGCTTCCAGTAACTGAACTGACACCAGAAATATTCAAAATTCTTGATCTTTTTGAACCTTTTGGAGCTGAAAATAATGAACTTGTTTTTTATACTCCAAAAATCAGGCTTTGTGATGTTCAGCTTGTAGGTAAAAAAGAACCTATGCATCTGAAACTAACTTTTGAAACCGAAAAACACAAAATTGTCGGAATGTTCTGGTCACAAGGTGAAAGATTTGGAAAAGATATAAAACTTGGACAGCATTATGACATTCTTTATAATATGTCTAGAAATTATTACAACGGCTTTACGACAAATCAACTAATCATAAAAGATTTACAATTATCTGTTTTGTGATTTTTAATTTCTATGTTATTATTATTTTAACTGAAAATATTTTACCCTTAAACTGATTTTTTCGGGAGTTTAACTATTTATGAAAAAACTTATTTTGATTTTCTTTGGATTACTTCAATTTTCCTTTATTTTTGCAGCAAAAGCAAAATTTTCCTGTGATGAATATATTTTAAATGTTGAATATAATGACGTTATCATTCCAGGCGATGCAGTTTTTGTTCGTATTTCGGTAACAAATCCAAAAAATCACAAAAAAAATAAAATTGATTACGAAAAAAAAGCTGTTATTCAACTGAATTCTGAAAAAAAAATGATTACAGCCGCACCTTTATATGAAGTTTATAAAAATAAAAAACAGAATTTAACTCAACTTTTGGGAGGAATTCCCGTTTCACAGTGGCTTTCTGATGGAAATTATTCCCTTACTCTGATTTTTGCTGATTCTGATGATAATGTAAAAGAATTTGTTCTTCCTTCAAGTTTTAAAACCCGAGAATTCAATGAAGAAATTCTTGAATTAGATGCAAAAAATACTGCAATCAAAACTGATAACAGTCCGCAGCGCATTACTCAAATCGATAAACTCAATTCCATTTTGGATACTTTCATTCCGACTGACATTTTCAGTACAAAACCTTTCAAAAATCCGATTGAAAGTCAGAATTATACAGCGTATTTTGGCGACAGACGTGTATATAAATATACAAACGGAAAATCTTCCACAAGTTATCATTATGGTAATGATTATGGAGTTCCGACTGGTACAGATGTTTTCGCCTGTGCTGACGGAAAAGTTGTTCTTGCAGAAAACAGAATTTCTACTGGATACAGCGTTGTAATTGAACATTTGCCTGGGCTTTTCAGTTTATATTATCACCTTGATAGTCTTTGTGTTTCCGAGGGAGACATTGTAAAACAGTCTGATTTGATTGGAAAATCTGGAGAAACAGGTCTTGCAACAGGACCACACTTACATTGGGAAGTCAGATTAAACTCAACTGCGGTTCGACCTGAATTTTTCCTTGAAAACTTTACTTTCGATTTAGAAAAATGATTGTTTCCTTGGTTTTAGATTTCAGAAACAAAAAGATTTCCATTTTTATCGCATGTAATTGAATAATATCTGTTTGTTTTACATTCAGAAAGATTAATTGTGAAATATTCAACAAAATGAAAATGCAAAAATGTCAGATATTTGATTCCAAGTAATGAAATATTATATAGTGCTCTTCTTTGAGATTTTGTCGAATCATTTCCCAAAAGAAGACATTCCCTGTTTTCTGTATAATATTTTCTGAGTTTTGTGCCTCTTTTGGAATCTTTTTTTTGTTCAATTACTTTTTCTTTTCCAAAAATTTTTTCTGGAAAAAGAAAATATTGTCCGTTCAGTTTAATTTTACAGAATTCCACCCCCAGATAAGAACCATTCCATGAACGTTCAATTACTGCAATCTCGTTTCCATTTGCATCGATTAAAGAAAACGTTCCGCTAATGGTGTTTCCATCTTTTGAAACAGACGAACCATAAATCTTTATGCGCATTATTTCATACTGACTGTTTCTAAAAACCGAAAGTTTTTTTGAAGAATTCACACCTGCAAAATAAATCACAAGATTTATAAAAATAATCAAAAAAATCAGGCCGATTATTGTCAGAAAATTTTTTTTCAAATAAAATTGTCTTTTATGCATTTTGATTTATCATCTGAAGGAAAGTTTCTTCGTCAATAATTGGAATTCCAAATTTTGCTGCTTTTTGGTTTTTGGAAGAACCACTGTCTTTATCATTTGTAACAAGATAACTTAAATCTTTTGTGACTGAAGATTTTACAGTTCCTCCATTTTGCTTCACAAGATTTTGAGCATCATTTCTATTCATTGAATGAAGTTCCCCTGTAAAACAGAATGATTTGCCATTTAAACTTCCTTCATCTGCAGCTTCAATTTCAATGATTTTATTTTCCACAAGATTTTTCATTTCCAAAGAATTTTCATTCAAACCTTCAACAACAATTTTTGCCATTATCTGTGCAAAACCATAAACCGAAGCAATCTGTTCTTCCGTGCTTTCTAACAGTTTTTCCAGAGAATTAAATCCTGCATCAATGAGTTTCTGTGCCATAGCTTCGCCAAAACCTTCAATATCAAAACCTGCTAAAAAAGTTGAAAGTTTCATTTTTCTGTGATTTTGAATGGAATTGTAAACTTTTTGCGCTCCCAAAGAAATCTTTTCGGCTTCTCTGCTCTCTTCATTCAAAAAATATGGAATCAAATCCTGTACAGTAAGCGAATAAATATCTGTAATTGACTGAATTTTCTTATCATTAAAAAGTTGAGTAATCAAAGTTTCACCTAAATCTCTGATATCAACTGTTTGCTGAAATTTTAACAGTTGATGAAGAACGCGTTTTGAACATTTTTTATTCGGACAAAAAAGTCTACTGCCTTCATCAACAAGTTTTGTTCCGCACACTTCACAAACGCTGGGATATTCAATTTCGGAAAGATTTTCGTTATCCTGTAAAACAACACTTTCAATTTTAGGGATAATCTCACCGCGTTTTACAACTACAACATGACTTCCAATCTTAACATTAAGTTTCCGCATTGTATCAGGATTTGCAAGACTTGCACGCTGCACTTTTGTTCCGTTTAATTCAACTTCATCAAAAACTGCAACTGGTGTATATGTCCCCCCGCTAATACTCCATTCCACTTTCCGCAAAGTCGAAACAGCTTCTTCAAGGCTAAACTTAAAAGCAATCTGATGATCAGGGCGGGCTCTTCTTGCATCTTCAAGATTTATTTTTCTTTCTTTTATTACTAGACCGTCAATGTCATAATCAAGAGATTTTCGATTTTCCATGACTTTTGAACGGTAATCAATAACATCCTGCGGAGTTTTACAAATTTCAAGTTGTGCTGTCTGAAATCCACATTCTTTCAACCACGCAATTTTTTCTTCTTCATTTGAAAAATAAGAATTGTCATCTGTAGAAAGTGCATCATAAACAATCAAAGTCAAATATTCACTTCCATTACCGTCTTTTCTTTTCATCAAACCGTTTGCTGCATTTCTGCAGTTTGCTTTTGTAGAAAAATGTTCTTTATGAACCTGATGAGTCATGATAACTTCACCGCGAATTCCGCCTGTAAATGGAATCAACTTTCCGCTGATATATATTGCAGCATTCACTCCGCCCATTTTTTTTGCATTTTCTGTAATATCATCTCCGATTTGACCGTCTCCTCTCGTCACTGCCCTTTTTAAATAGCCGTTTTCATATTGAAGTTCCAGCGAAGCACCGTCCAGTTTATATTCCACAAGATATTCATCATAATTATGTTTTTCAGCCCATGCTAAAAATTGTTCAGGATTTGCAGCTTTTTCCTGACTTCCCATAGGCATAACATGTGCCACTTTTGCAAAATTTCCGGAATCTGCACCGACTTTTTTCAAAACAGGATTGTCTGGATCCAATGATTTTAATTCATCCCATAATTTATCAAATTCAAAATCGGAAATCTCAGCTTCACCGTTATAGTATGATTTTTGATATTGAGCAATCAATTTTTCTAATTCCAAAACCCTACTCATACTTTTCAAATTCCTTATTTTTGCTTTTTTTTATCTATGTAAAAGAGTTATTAATTAAATTATTGTTTTTCAAAAAGAATTTCTGTAATCTGACGATCCTGAGCAAGACCTTTTCTTTCAAACTTCGTTTGTGTACGCCAAGTCTGTGGATCAGCAAATCCATCATATTTATTTCTCAGACCTTTTGTCAGAGAAAGTTCTTCAAGTGCAAATTCAGCATATTCAATAATATCAGTCACAAAATAAAGATATCCGCCAGAAGCAAGTTTTTGTGCCATCAAATCAGTCCTCGGGCGCTGCAACATTCTTCTTTTGTGATGACGTTTTTTTGGCCATGGATCAGGAAAGAAAATATGGATTCCATTTACAGAATTATTTCCAATCATTTTATCCAAAACTTCCAAAGCATCATATTCAATGATATAAAGATTTTTTAAATCACGTTTTTGAATTTCACTAAGAACTTTTCCGACACCTGGAGTGTGAACTTCAATCCCAAGATAATTGATATCAGGATTTGCCTGAGCTATTGCTACTGTTGCATCCCCCATACCAAAACCGATTTCAATCACAATTGGATTTGTATTTCCAAAAATATCAACAAAATTTAACTTTTTTTCTTCAAACGGAATGCACCATGAAGGAGCAAATTCGTTATATGCTTTCTGCTGGGCAACCGTCATTCTTCCTGCACGCAGAACATAAGTTTTAACTTCACGTCGTATCGTGGGCAATGGTTCTGATTCTTTTGCTTCCTTTTCGTTTGATTCTTTTAATTCGTTCATTCTTTTAATATCCTTGAATTTATAAATTATTGTAATAATAAATACAAAATTTTACTGTTGATTTTCTAAAGAAACTTCTTTTTGCGGCATAATGCAAATCACATAATTTCCAGGAGTTATTATTATGTCCTGATAATATTTTGCATTACTAAATTTATTCCATATTCCTCTAGGTGAATTAAATGATGAAGATTTTTCACCAAAATAAATCATCTGGCGGTTTTTATCATAAATTGCAATTTTTGTAATAGCATTTTTATTTTTTAAAAGATTTTCACTTTCGCTTGAAGTCATTTTATAAAAAGATGAATCATAATTCACATTAATTACTTCAGTAGTTTCCTTTTCATCTGCATTATAAAAAGTTAATTCATATTTTCCACTTGGAAAAACTTGATTTTGAGGCATCATTAAATTTGTATTTCCAACCCAACTCCGTTTTTTATCTGTAAAAGTAGAAATTTCAGAAAAATCCCAGATATATCCGCCATTTTCACAAACAATTCTGATTCTGTCATATCGATTTACATCAGATATTGATTCAGCGAATATACTCATTCTTGCTTTTGGATTTGATTTTTCATCCTCATATTCAAAAATTACTGAATACTCAGGAGAAATAATTTCTGGAGTCACCTGAGAGCAACTTGAAATCAAAATCACCAAAAAACTTAATGCTAGAGAAATTAATAGTAATTTGCTGTTACTTTTTTTAATCATATTTTTCATTAAAAATTAAAATTCAAATTAATGACTGTCAAATCGCTTGCTGAAAACTGATTTACAAGTGATTCAAACTTGATATTTACTTTTTTACATGCATCTTCAAGATAATTAAAGTAAAAATTTCCAAGTCCGCTAGCATCTGCACCCTCCGGCAGTTCGCGGTAAAAATCTATCAAAGTTTTTTTGTTTGTATTTGAATTTTTTGCTGTTTCTATATTTTCCTTTACTTCCTGGAATTCATCATCCTTATTATACAAAGTAATAGAAAGTCGTCCCTGCTTTCCAATGGAAGAAGAACCGCCTCCAAGTTTCCATGACAAGAATACAAGTTCATGTTTTCTCTGCAATTCTTCTACAATTTTTCCTCTTACAGTAGGATCCAAAATCAAAGCTTCTATGTCATCCACACCATGATACATATTTTTTGCTTCTTTTCTAATATTTGTATTTTCACAACCGAGTGCAAGTTCCATTGTCAAAATAGAAATGTATTCTGCAGCAACAGATTTTTCCATATACAAACTCAAAAGTCTTCTGATTACTTCGTACATTTCATTTGCACCGTCACTTTTAGTAAACAATGTAATGATGTACCAGTTCATCAATCCAAGTCTGTTCAAAAACTTTTCTGACATAAGTATGTAAATATTTTTTTCTTCATCAGAATATTCTTTATTACACATGATAGATTTCCAAATTGGATCCAGAATCATTTTTCTAGCTGATTGAATAGTATTTTCCTTTGTCTGCAAAGTTGAACGAAGCTGTCTGTCAGACATTGTTGTTCTTTCATCAATAATATGGGCAGGATTTGCTCTGTTATGTTTTTTTACACATTCACATTGAATCAATCCAGAATAAACTTCTCTATCAAACTGTTTATATAGAATAGAAAAAACAATAACTTTGCAAAGATCCATTACATCCTGTCTGGAAGTTACAAATTCTGGCATTGAAATTTCAATCTTAGAAATATAATCAAGTAGAATCATATTTTGGATTGACTGTGGTGAGAATTTATTTAATGCAATTCCGTATTCTTCAACATTATCAGCGAGTTTAAATCGCATCAACTTTTTATTATGACTTATAAAATTTGAAGCACCATCTTCTGTCAATGCAATTTTTAATGGCAACTCAATCAAAAACTTTTTATTGGATCTCATAGCTTCCACTTAAAGATAAAAATTTCATTATAATTATACACGATAGGACTTGCATTGTAAACAATAAAAATTTAAACTAATGATGTGAAAAAGAATTTTTTTTGGATTTTATCATTTTTATTTTTCTCACAAATTACACTTTTTTCACAAAGTATTTCAGATAAAATGTTTAATCTGCTGTTGTCTGAAAATTTTTCTCCCATTACACAAAGCCTTGTTTCTTCGGGCGGAAATAATTTTAATTACAATATAATAGTAGAATTTCTTTCAAAAAATTATGATGATGAAAAGAAACTTTCAAACCTGATTTTTATTTTTAATCAGGAAGATTTTTTTACTCATGATTTTTCAAATAAAAATTTAGATAATCAGAATGAAAAAGATGAATTGGATGAAATAATCAAAAACCAATTGTCAAATCAGCAGAAAATATTGCACTCAAACAGCCAGATGATTTTGAACATTTTGTCAAAACTGCGTACTCAGACTTTTGATTTTAATCTGTCATTTGTGTTCACGACTGGCGAAAAACAATATCCTGAAAAACGTGATATGGTGTTCGGCTCACAAGTTTTTTTGGAAAGTTTAAATTCCAACGAAGATTACACAGTTTTTTTTATCAATCTGAATGAAATGAAAACTGAAATTATTACAAACAGTAACGGCATCACATCTCCTTCGTGGATGATTCAGAATGTTTTCAATATTTTTATGAAACATGGACTTTCAGACTGCGTTCCGTCTTTTTATCTAAGTCAGCTTTTTAAACTCAATGTTTTTGATAATAAACTTCTCACACCTTTTTTTGAAAACAACATTCCAGCAATTCAGATTGACTTTAACTCACAAAATTTTCTTGGAAATACCAGTTTTCCAAGTGTAAATCAAAGTGCAAATCAAAATCAAAAAGAAAAAACGACTGACATTTTAGATAATACTAAAGATTCCAGAGAGAAAATCATTATTCAACTTATAGAAAAATTTGCAGAAACGCCACAATCGCAAAGAATATGGGAACATCACTTTTTAATGACCAAAATGTTTGGCAGAGTTATTAATCTTTCTGAAAAATCTACTGTAAAAATCATCATTGTTATTGTTTTTTTGTGGATTTCATTTCTGCTGTTTTTTGTCTTCATCAATCAAACAAAAAAGAAATATGACTGGCAGCAAATAAAAAAAATATGGTATGTTGTTCCACTGACTTTTCTGCTGATTTTATTTTCTTTTTGGGCTGGAAAAACTTTTTTTCTGTTCACCGCGAGTTCATTTTCTGATATTTCAAAGATTCTTGCGCTTATTTGCACGCAATTTTTATTAACTTTTATCTTACTCTCAATAGTCTATGAAATTCTGCTGTTTGTAAATCCTTATTTCGAAGAACATTCTATAGATTTTTTAATCACCTTCTGCTGTTTTATTAATCAATCTCTTTTTATTTTGATTGACATTTCACTTTTTCCGATTTTCATGTTCATCTGTTTTCTTTCAATTCTCGCATTGATTATAAAAAATAACATTCTGCATATTTCTGTATTTTTATTGATGGCGGTAAGTTTTCTTCCCTATTTTGATTTGATTTTAAGTCAGGCTGACAGTTTGCTTTTGCGTCAATTATGTTTTACAAATAACAATGTTTTACTTTTTTTTACACTTATTTTATATCCTATTTTTATTGTCTATTTTAGAATTCTCACTTCGTTTAAAAGAAAAATACAGAAAAACTCTAAACAGATTATAATTACAGGCTCAATTGCAGTTTTCATCGCCATTTTAACAATTTCAAGCTGTATCGTAAAAGCCAGATTATTACAAAAATCAGCAAATCAAAAAATTGAATATGTTATTAAATCTTCAAAGAATGATTCCATTAAGTTCGACTATTTTGATAAAAAAGTATTTGATGATGTTATCCGCACAATTAATGTGGAATTTGCTGAAACACCGCTTCAGGTTGACATTTCAGTGGAATGTCAGGATGAAACACCAATTTTATATTCTGATAATGATTTTGTCCGCACTTCTTCAAATTCGGCGCATTTTAAAATTCCATATATGCCGCCAAAAAAAATGACTTTTTCCTATTGCTGTGAAAATCAACCTTCAAAACTGATTGTTACGGCGATATTTCCAACAGAAAAACAATCACTTCTAAGTTTAATCTCTAAAACAATAGAAATAGATAATCCGAATAAATCTGGAGAAAAGAATGCAGGAAAATAATGAAATAACGCACTGGTATCTGCATGTTGATTTGGATGCCTTTTTTGCTTCTGTTGAACAGCTTGACAATCCTCAATATAAAGGAAAACCCGTAATAGTTGGTGGAAAACCCGAAGACAGACGAAGTGTTGTTTCAACTGCTTCATATGAAGCAAGAAAATATGGTGTACATTCTGCTATGCCAACATTTTTGGCATATAAACTCTGCCCTGATGGTATTTTTGTTCGATGCAGAATGGAGCGTTATGCAGAATTGTCTTTTAAAATCATGAATATTTTCAAAAATTATTCTCCTGATGTTCAGCAAATGTCTATTGATGAAGCTTTTATTGATATAACAGGAACTGAAAAACTTTTTGGACCTCCACAAGAAACTGCATTGAAAATTCAGGCTGATGTAAAACAACAGACTGGACTAACAGTTTCGGTTGGACTTGCAACAACAAAATATCTTGCAAAAATTGCTTCCGGCTATTCAAAACCAAATGGTTTTACTTTTATTCCAAAAGGTCAGGAACAAGATTTTATGTTAAATCTTCCGTTGAATAAAGTCTGGGGACTGGGAAAAAAATCACAGGAACTTTTAAAATCTAAAGGGATAAAGTCCACAAAAGAGATTTATGACACGAGTTTTGCGACTTTGCAGTTTCTTTTTGGACAAAATATGGCAACTTTTTTGTATAACGTAGTGCGCGGACAGGAAAAAGAAAGTTTTTCTCAAAAGCCAAAATCACATTCAATAAGTGCGGAAACTACTTTTGATTATGATTTATCTGATATTTACAATATTGAAACCGAAATGCTGGAATTGGCGCAGGGAGTTTTTTTCAGACTGCTGAAAGAAGGCGGTTTTTCTCACACTGCTATGGTCAAAATTAGATACGATGATTTTACAACATGCAGCATTCAAGAAACAATCGATCATAACATCAACACGCTCGATACTTTTTATGAAATCCTCAAACGCATTTTTGAAAAGAAATATATAAGTGGAAGAGGAATCAGACTGCTTGGAGTAGGATTTGAAAATATCGAAAAAACAGAAACTCCGCAGCCTCAAGATTTATTCGAAACAAATGATAAAAAAAAGCAAATTGTCGAAAAAGCAATTTTAAATATGTCAAAGAAAAATCCAAATCTGAAAATTCATCGGGCACGAACACTCAAAAAATGAATTTTTTATAAAAAATTATTCCAAAGGTGCAAAATAACCTGTTTCATCGCGACCGCTTCTGTTTAAAAGATAAACTTCCACTTCAAGTGGTAAATAATTCATGCCGAAATTTGTAGGCAAAGATGATGTAAACGAAAACTGGTAAACACCTTGCGGAATATTGATAATATCTTTAACAACATCACTAAGACCTTGCGGACGATAAATATAATATTCATTTCCCTGAGTGTTTTCAGTGATATAAGAAATTTCCGGACAAACAGCATTCTGACTGACGTTGATCACAGAAAAACTAATTGAATTATTATTCAAATAAGAAGATAGTTCACCAAGATTATATCTGTCAAAAGAAAAAGCATTTTGATTTCCGCATGTTATCAACACAATACCGCGTTTTTTTGCTGCATTAATCAAATCATTTGCAGCAAGACGCAAAGCTAAATCAATGCTGACTTTTGGGGCAACAGAATTTTTTAATGCCTCCAAACTAAACTCACCAAGCAAATCAGGTTTACCAATATATTCGGAAACAGGAATATTTCCGGCAGAAACAATTCGCAAAACACCGCCATTCATATTCACAGCGATTTCTTTCACTGCGGCTTCTACTTCTTTTTTATATAAATCAGTGAGATTTGAACGGTCAATCACAATTGTAATATCAGCTTCCGTATTGTTTGATGCTGCTCCAAGAAATTTTAAATTGGAAACAGGACGTTTATTTTCTGAAAAATAAAAATTTTCTTCCTGTAAACCGACAAGTGGCTGACGATGACGATTTTCAATTTTTACTTCAACAACAACATTTGGGAAAGCAGACGAATCAAGCTGTTCAATCTGCACAAAAAGTCCGCCAACCAGTTCTTGAATCTGCGACATAACATAAACTTCGTTTGCAGTAAAATCAGAAACGATCACATTTCCGTTTATATCAGGATTTGCAACAGTCAAACGGCTTGGGGCATTTCCAGTCTTTGCATATTCAAACAATGCACCTGTTTGAACATCCACTCCCACAATTCGATTCTGGTCACAAACAAGAAGTTTTTCATTCCAGATTTTTATACCTTCCGGTTTTTTAAACGATTTTTTTTGACACAATTCACGGATAAAATTTCCAGCCCGATCAAATTCATAAATCACGCCATCATAATCATCTGCGACAAAAATCACATCGCCAAACACAGTAATTCCGGTTGGTCCTTTTAATCCTGCAAAATGATCTGATTTTTTTCCAAAAAAGAACAGCGGATTTCCCTCTTTATCAAAAACATCAACACGTTTATTTCCATAATCAGTTACGTAAATTCTTTCTAAATCATCCTGAGCTAAATATAAAGGACCTACCATCTGTCCAAGTCCAATACCCTTGGAACCGATATATTTTTCAAATCTTCCTTTTTCATTAAGTAAAGAAAGTCTGTCACCTGCATTTTCAGAAACAAGAAGTTTTCCATTATTCAGGCGAATAATATCAAAAGGTCTGTCAAAACCGTTGATAGGACCAGAGTAACGATCCACAACTTTTCCGTTTTGATTCAGCATGATAATTTCATTAGAATTGTAGGCTGCAATCCACATCGTGCCATTATATTCAGGTTGAACTGAAACAGGACCGTTATAGACAAGTTCGCCATTAAACACACCAGGAAAACTGCCAGATTCAGAAAGACGCAGCAGATTATCATCAATTTCACCAGTTACACGGCGTTCCCTTACAATTTCAACTTTATTTTGAAGAAGAAGTCCGCCGTATCCATTATTTACAGCATTTTGCCAGTAATTTAACGCTTCTCCTTCTAATCCAATTCTGTAATATGCCTTTCCAAGCCAATCCAAAATCAAATTATCGTCTGGAAGATACGATAGTGCTTTTTCAAACTGAACGATAGCTTCGCTGAAAGCACCTTTATTATATGATTGAACCCCGCGCCTGAATTCTTCAGATGCAAACCCTTCATTACCAGTTCTGATTCTATCGGGTAAAGCCTGCATTCCAGCATTATTTGTAGTATTTTGAGAATAGCTTAAAAATGACAAAATAAAAACAAAAAAGGCTGTAAAAATTATTTTTTTCATGCAATTCCAGCCTTTAGTTTTACAGATTTAATGTGATTTGCGATTTCAACATTATCAGGAGCAATCTGTTCAGCATCGCTTAAATATTGTAATGCATCTTTGTACAATCCCATTTTGTAATAAACCCATCCCAGTGAATCCAAACATGCAGCTGATTTGGGTGCAATTTTCACAGCCTGTTTACAAAGTGATAAAGCACGCGTTAAATCTTTTTCCTGACAGGCTAGAACGTAACCAAGTCCATTAAGTGAAGAAATATTTTCATCATCTGTTTTTAGTGATTTTTCATAAAATTCCACACATTTGTGAACGTCTTTTTGCTGCCACGCCACAAAAGCTATAGCAGCATAAACAGAAGCTGTCATATATCCAGTTTCAAGAAGTTTGTTCAATTCAAAATCTGCAAGTCGCTTTCGCCCCGAAATGACATAAATAACAGCCAAAAGAAATCTGCATTGGAGGATTCTGTGAATATCAGTTCCAGATGTAACAACCTGTTCCAAAAACAAAAGTGCATCATCATATTTTTCAAGTTTTGCATAACACAGACCAAGATAATAGGCAATTTCAATCTTATCTGCTGAAGTTTCTGACGGAAGAGCCAGAAAAAATGCCAAAGCCTGAGAATATTCTTTCTTTCGATAAAGAGATTTTCCTTCTGCTAAAACATCATCATTTTGCAATTTTGCACCTTCCAAATTTAAAATGATAAACCACTTTCTTTTTAATCACGAACTATTGAAACACCATCAGATATTTCAACTTGATACACATCAGGATGAAAACCAAAGATTTTTTCAAACTCGGCTATTTTTTTATAAAAGTTTTCAACATCGCTTTCTCTCATAATTGCATAAAGACATCGTCCAAAACCTTTTCCTGTGATTCGTCCACAAGTTACAGGATTTCGAACAAAATCAAGATTCGGTTCAAGTTCTTTTACACGCTTTAAAATCCAGTCAATCTCAGGACATGAAATGTCAAATTCTTCCTGCATTGTCTGATGACTGTGATTTATAGCTCTGGCAAACTTGAAAAAATCACCCTTTTCAATTCCTTCATGAGCAGAAATCAAATCTCTATGTTCACTTATGATAGCCATAAGCCTGTGTTTTAAATCTTCATTCACAACGGAAAGTTCTTCATTTATATCAGTAGCACTGTCTATATATTGCCATCCGCCATAAACATTTGATTTATTTTCTCGTAAATCTCCAAGCAAAAGTGCATTCTGCGGTTCATGAATAGAAGTTCTGTCCCATACATCTATTCTAGGAACTTTTGTATCAATCAAAAAGATTTTTTTATCTTCAAAACTGAATGGTACATAATCCCAAGTGCGTTTATAATGGTCAGTCACCAAAACATTGCCTTTTTTTGCAAACAATGCAACATAATTATTGGCAAGATAATTCTCTGTCTGTAAAAAACGCTTATTACCCCTTTCAATCACACTTAAAAGTTCATTGTCTGTACAATTTATATTATAAAGATTTTTTATTCCAAATGCGACAGCAACTTTGATAGCCGAAGTGATTCCAAAACCTGCAGAAGGCAAAATTTCACTGTAAATTGTGATATCCATTCCTGATAAAGAAAATCCACCGGAAGTAAATCCGTAAATCATTGCCTTCACAGCATTTGCCCAGCGGTCTTCTTTTTTATATTTTAATGCTGTCAAAGATGATTTTTTTCTATCTTTTGCTTGATAAAAATAAAAATGAAATGAATTATCTTCTCTTTTTGAAAATGCTACGTAAACAGGCAGATTTACTGCAATGGACATTGTTTTATCTTTAAAGAACCATGAGTGTTCGCCCAAAAGGTGAAAACGACCAGGAGCCTTAGTGACTAACTGTGCGCTTGTACCATATTCAGCTGCATGAATATCATTTATTAATTTCAAGTTTCCTCCCCTCTAAAAAAATCAACTTGATTTTTTTTAAACTATATTGTTAAATATACTATAATGGAAGTAATTTTACAAGTTTTTTATTCTTTTTTTTCAGGCTGCATGCTTTCTCTGTCAATTCCAAATGAAATCTACGAATTTGGCGCACCTGTATTTACTTTGTTTGCTTTTATTCCATATTACATCCTCTTTTCCAGAAAAATCAAAACCTACAGACAGGCTTTTTCAGCTGGTTTTATACAATCTATAACAACTCATTTGCTTTCAAGTTACTGGCTTGCATATTTTAAAGATTTTGCATTGATAACACTTGGTGCTTCAGCTTTTGGAACAGCAATGATTGGTGGATTTATGGCACTTTATTTATATCTGCCATTTTCTTCTTCGCAAAATCATAATGCATTATCAGATGGAACACTTCATCAAAAGATTTATGACACTAAAACATTCAAAATTATATATTTTTCATCTATATATATGCTATACGAATGGGTTAAATCTTCAGGATTTTTGGGATATCCGTGGGGAACAGTTTCATCAGCAATGCATGAATGGCCAGTTTTGATGCAGCTGGCTTCCATAACAGGAACTTACGGTATTACATTTTTGATTCTTTTGCTTAATTGTCTTTTAGCCGAAATTCTTCTTCTGTTTTTTGAAAAAAATAATCAGAAAAATAGAAAAGATGATGTAAAAATTGTATTTCGATTTACATCTGTTTTGTTTTTGTGCACAGTGATTTTCGGAATTTATCAATATGATAAACCAATAAAACCACATAAAACGCTAACAACAGTTTTAGTTCAGCAAAACAGTGATCCCTGGATAGAAGAAACAGATGAACAATCAATTTTGCTTTCACAACAATTAACACAAAAACAGCTTGACATTCTTTCTCAGGAAAACAAAAATGCTGATTTAATAGTCTGGTCCGAAGGTTGTCTTAAATATTCTTTTCCTGATTCTTATTCATACTATAATCATTATCCTTTTGAAAAACCTCTTATTCAATTTATAAAAGATACAAAAGTACCATTTATTCTTGGCGGTTCTTATAAAAAACATTATTTTAATGACACTAGATTTTATAACGTAACTTTACTTTTTGATAAAGAAGGAAAACTTCGCGGTGAATATGCAAAAAATCATCTTGTTCCATTCGCAGAAATTCTTCCTTTTATTGAATATCCCAAAGTAAAAGAATTTATGAAAAAAGTGATTGGAATTTCAGCGGGATGGTATCCAGGTGATCAGTATGTTTTTTTTGAAATTCCATGTAAAACCACAAAAGAATACAGACTGCCTGCAGTAAAGAACATCAGTCTTGCGCAAAGTTACCAAAAACAAAAAGATGAAGAAAACAGTCCTGTAACTGTCAAAGTTGCTACTCCAATCTGTTTTGATGATTCTTTTACAGATATTATGCGCCCTTTGTATTTAAATGGGGCTGAACTTTTTGTAAATCTGACAGATGATTCGTGGTCAAAAAAACGTTCAAGTGAAATCCAGCATTTTGTGATTGCATCTTACAGAGCAATTGAATACCGCACAACTTTAGTCCGGTCCTGTAATGCAGGTTATTCTGTTGTTATAAATCCTGCTGGAAAAATCATAGCAGAAATGCCACTTTTTGAGCAGGCTTCAATAAATGTTGATGTCCCGGTTTTTGAACGAAAAATGACTACTTATGCAAGATTTGGGAACTGGCTTCCATATTCATCAATTGTTTTTTTAGTTTTATTCGCTGTCTATTATTTCTTCTCGTTTGAAAAAACTGATTATATAAAATCAGAAAGAAAAATAAAATTTAATAAAGATAGCAAAAAAAATAAAAAGAAAAAAAGGAAATAATTCTAAATAATCTAACGCGGTGTTTTTTATGCATCGCCGCTAACGCGGTGTTTTTATAGGAGTGTCTGTCTATGCGATGTCCTCATTGCGAGTCTCTTGAAGATAAAGTTTTGGAATCTCGAACAATGTTTAATGGAGATGTAATCAGAAGACGGAGAGAATGTCTTTCTTGCGGTTATAGATTCACAAGTTATGAAAGAATCGAAGAAAAACAGTTTATGGTTATCAAAAAAGATTTGAGGCGCGAACCTTTTGATATTACAAAACTGGAAAGAGGAATTGAACGTGCTTTGGAAAAACGTCCTGTTCCTACTTCTGTTATTGAACAGCTTTCTGATGAAATTGAAGGAATTGCCATCAAAAAGGCAAAAGAATCCAGAGAAATTTCTACAACAGAATTAGGTGAAATTGTTCTGGAAAAATTATATGCAATTGATAAAGTTGCCTATATCCGATTTGTTTCGGTTTACAGGCACTTTGAAAATCTTGATGAATTCATAAAAGAAGCAAAAAAAATCAACAGAAAAGAGAAAGGTAACGATTAGGGAATAAAAACAGCTATTCCAAATCTTTTGCACGCGGTCCAAAATCTTTTTGTCGTTGACGAACCTCTTGAATCTTTTTATTTGTTGTTACAATGAATTCCAACAGAATCCTGTGCTTTTCTACAAAAGTTTCATTCGCATAGTTTTCAAAATTGTTCCAGACAAGGTAATTCGGTAAATATTTTGTAGAAACACCTTTGAATTTACGCATAAAATTCTTCAGCACACTGTGATAACTATTAATATGCTGTATATTGTACAGACCGATTCGTCCCTCTTTCTGCTGAAACTGCAGTAAATCTAGTTTTCCACTAATTGCGAAGTTTACATATTGAGGTGCACCATCCGTACAAAACGTTGATCCTTCCTCAATTCGTCCCAAAAATGCAGTTTTCAGGTTTTCTGTACTAACATGTCCTAGGAGTCTGACCATCTTTCCAATCCTCTTATAATAGAAATACAATGATAGAATTCCAGTATGGAAAACTGAGTACAGGTAGATAGCCAAACGCCGTTTTTGATGCCGCAGGATTTAAAAGACTGGCTGCCAAAAAATCATATAGTTCATTTTATAATAGATGCTGTGGAAGCAGTTTCGCCAAAAGTAAGCTTTCACCTGAATAAAAGAGGTTCCGGCAGCAAGCAGTTCAATCCCGAAATGATGATGGAGCTTCTGATTTACAGCTATTGCACAAAACGATTTTCAAGTTATGCAATCGAAAAGGCAACCTACACAGACATACCGACGATGTACATAACGGCAATGGAGCATCCAGACCATAACACGATAACTTCCGAAAAAACAACAAGGAAGCATTTAAAAAAGTTTTCACACAACTGCTTCTGCTCGCTCAGACCACCGGACTCATGAAAAAAATCGGAACAATCAGCGTGGACGGGACGAAGATTCATGCGAATGCAAGCAAGCATAAAGCCGTAAGCTACAAATATGCGAAGGAGCAGATTGAAAAATATGAGAAAGAAGTGGATGAAATCCTGAAAGAGGCAGAAAAAATAGACAATACGGAAAATAACGTGAATCTGCCTGAAGAGATTGCACTGAAGGAAAAAAGAATCAGCGTTCTCAAGAATGCCGTAAAACAGATGGAAGAAACACAAAAAGAAATGATCCAGAAAAAAATGCCAAAAGAGCCTGAGAACAAGGTTGACGACAAGGCACAGGTAAACTTCACTGACAGCGAAAGTCGCATAATGAAATTCGGAAACTCGAATAACTTTGAGCAGAGCTATAACCTTCAGGCCGCCGTAGACACTGGTTATTTTTCAAGTTCACTCATTGAGAAGACAGAAGAGGGACAGAAAATCTACTCAAAAAGAAAGACAACTGTCGAACCTGTCTTTGGAATTATAAAGCGTGTAATGGGATTCCGCCAATTTTTGATGCGAGGTCTCGAAAACATCGGTATTGAATGGGATTTGGTGACAATTTCATACAATATAAGCCGGATGTATGCACTGAAAAACCTTTCGCCTGCAAAAATGTAGGGAAATTAAAGAATCCACCTAATATTCAATAAAAAATATAGCTCGAAAGATATTCGTTAGGTGTTCGTTTTTATGAAAATCAGATGGTCAGACTCCTAGCAGGAACTTAAAGATTACCAGCTTTTTGAAATTCCTACTTCTGTCATAGAAAAACTTTACAAACAAAACTAAGGAAGAAAGTAAAAGTATATCCAAAAAAGATGAAGAGTCTTCCACTGAAATGGTTATGGTGCCGTCTTCATTTTGTTTATATAAATGTTTTAAAATTGAATTGAAAACAGAATTTATTGATTTTTTATCGTATTCGTTTCTGAATGCACAATATTGTTCAAGAGCTTCATCAAAAGTTATATCTTCCGGCAGAAATATACCATAAGAAGAAAATTCGAATTTCAGGCAGACAAAAAGTCCTTCGTCGGTTGTAGTGTCAAATCCTTGTTTTTTTTGGTTTGTGGTATTGAACCAGCTTATAAGGCCTTCTTTGTAATGTTTTGTATCGTAAGAATTTATGATTTTAATTGATTCTGAATAGGTTGCGTCTTCGCTTATGCCAAAGGTTATTTTATTTAATGCAAAGTACAATTTGTTGTCGCCGATAGAATATCTAAATTCCTGTAGTTTTAAGATCTCAGTTTCTCTTACAACTATAGAATAATCTACGGTGCCGTTGTCGTGAAAATCATATTTCCCCTGGTACTCTTCGGTAAATGATTTTCCGGCAAAAATGTCATTAGGATTTGAAGAGCTTCCTGATGTACCCGGAAGAGTTACATTCGGTATGTCTTCACCGGAATTTTCTGGGTCTTTGCAGGAAATATAGTTAAATGCAGCAAGAAAAGCAAACATTCCAAAAATAAGTTTTACTGTGTTTTTCATAAGAACCTCACTTTTTGTGCGCTGCACATAATTGTTCTTATAGCCCCCTCCGTTTTGATTTTTCAATAGTATTGATATTGTTTTTTCTTAAAATTTACTTTATAACTTCATTTATGCTAGAAAAAAAACGACTTTATTATATTGATGGATTGAAAGGAATTTGTTGTATTTGCATCTGTATTCTTCATTTTCTACTTATGTTCATACCGAAAGGTTACATTGGCTGGGGTTGTTCTGCGGAGGCATCTGAAAATCCGTTCGATTTTTATTTTGCTGATTTTCCGTTTTCCATTTTTACAAATGGTTCCTTTGCGCTTTATGTTTTTATGGCCTTAATTTCCTTTATTCCAGCGTACAGTTTTTTTAATACAGGAAAAATGATTTTATTGCAAAGCAGGCGTGCGTCCGATATTTCAGGTTTTTGCCGATGGTTTTTGTTTCGTGCATTATTTCTGCCCTGCTGAACAGGTTTTCGCTGTATTCATTTACAAAGTTTAATGAAGCAACTGGAAATTCGTGGATTCATACGCTGGAAATTAGCGATTATTCTTTTTCTTCAGCATTTTATGACGGACTTTTCGGCGGATTTTTACACGGAGCACAACTTATTTCTTCTCTTTGGTGTCTGCATTATCTTTTTTTAGGTTCGATTTTATCTTATTCAATTTTATTGCTTTGCGAAAAAATAAAAAACCGCATTCCTGTTTATGTAATGCTTTGTATTTTTTTGTATACACAGCCGGTTTACCTTTCATTTATGGCAGGAATTATTTCTGCGGATATTTTATGCAATTCAAAAATCACTCAAAAAACAACGAAAAACAAAATTTTTTCCGTCGTTTTTCTAATTGCAGCTCTTGTAACAGGCAATTTTCCGCCGGTGCTGCTTCCATCGTGGTGCAATAATATTGTTTTTTATACAATCGGCTCGTTCTTTCTGCTTATTTCCGTAAGCTGTCTTTTTGCTGACTCAAAACTTTTAAAAAGCCGAATTTTAAGTTTTCTTGGAAAAGAAAGTTTTTCAATTATCATCGTTCATATGCTTGTTCTTTTTACAATTAACGGATTTCTTTTTGTTTATTTGGACAGTCTGAACATAAATCATGTTTTGAATATCGCTGTAAACTTTTTAGTGTTTACTGCACTTTCCCTCGTATTTTCAAAACTGTTCAGCATGGCACTTACGTCATTGACAAATAAACTGTGCAATTTTGTCTGGAGCAAAACAGATTGATATCCGTGCAAACATAAAAAAATATTTTGACATGGCTTTTAACGGCGAACCTGTAATCGTTCCGTGCAAGGAAAACAAAAATGTTGTAATTATTTCGGAAAAGGACTATAAGGAACTTGAAAAAGCAAGGAACAACGCTACATATCTTGCTCGTCTCGATTTGGCAGACGAACAGATTCGACTGGGCAAAGTTGTCGTAAAGACAATGGAAGAACTTGAGGCGATGGCTGCAGAATGAGCGAAATTACTTTTTCAGAATTGCTAATTAACACTTCTGTAAGGACTCTTTTGTCTCCGTCAATACTAACCCCATAAACAAATTTTCATAATCGAATTACACTAGT
>SAMEA3663026__coassemble_249_pt1 | contig 68879 bp, 53 predicted proteins | sample SAMEA3663026__metabat2_high_PE_017 | metagenome-assembled genome bin SAMEA3663026 (sample SAMEA3663026) | pig gut metagenome | biome: pig gut; feature: pig-associated habitat; material: faeces | place: France | collected 2012
TCTTCCCATCTATTCTGAAATGTTGCCCCCATTTTTCCACCTAAGGAATTTTACTTTATTTTGAAATTATTAAATAGTGGGCTTAAGTTGATGATGTTACTCCACGCTCGGTGCGGTACAGGTTTAAACACTGTAGTTTTTACACCTTATCAGAAGTGAAAATGGAAATAGAGCTTTGTTTTAAATATGAACACTAAAATGAAGAACAGAGTTTTGTTTAAACGAGGTCTGTCCCTGCATGTGCCATAACATTTATACACCATCATTTGTTGATTTTTGCACATGCTTCGAGTTTTTTTAACGCTTCGCTAAAAACTCAGGAAAAGCGAGATTTATAACAAGGTTTGTCCCCCCATTTTATCCCTTTTTATCTTGAACAACATCTTTTTTTCAAATATCATAGTTTCATAAACTGGCTTATCGAAAGGAAAAAAAATGAATCAAAATCACCCTACAAAAAATATTACTCAAACTTCACAAGTTTCAAACAACACCGATAGTATCATTCTTTTGGCAAAACAAGCAGGATTAACGTCATTTTCATCATTGAACAGTGTAAAAAAAGCATTAAACACCAAGAAAGTTGGACATACAGGCACGCTGGATAGTTTTGCACAAGGGCTGCTTATTGTCTGCACAGGACATCTAACAAAACTGGCAGGAAAAATCACCGAATTCGATAAAACTTATCAAGCAGTAATAAAGTTTGGAGAAGAAACAGACACTTACGAATACACCGGGAAAATCACAAAAACAACACCACTGCCAAATAAAACTGATTTTGAAAAAGCCGTTCACAAATTTACTGGCGAAATAATGCAAACCCCACCTTTTTTCAGTGCAATTCATATAAATGGAGAAAGAGCGAGCAGTCTTGCAAGAAATGGACAAAAAGTGGAAATTCCTGCAAGAAAAGTCAGAATTTTCAGTTCTAAAATTCTCGATACTGTTTGCAACAGTCAAAATCAAGTAGAATATGCTCTTGTAGAATTTTCGGTTTCAAAAGGCACTTACATCCGAAGTCTTGCAGTAGACATAGCAAGAGAATGTAATTCCAGTGCACACCTTGCAGGATTATACCGCACAAAAGTTGGAAATTTTTTGATACAGGATGCAGCAGGTTTTGAGAATGTTCAGAATTTTTCTATTCAAACAGCTGTTGAAACTATGATAGAACAAAAAGAAATACTAAAAAAGAAAGAAGAACAACGGCTGCTTAATCCACAAAAAAATCAAAAACAAAGATTTATTCCCTCAGCACAGGAACTTCAACTTCAGCAGGAAATCATACATAAAAAATTGTCTTTTACACAAAAAATCGCCTCACAATGCGGCTTAATTCCATTTTATTTTGCAAATCGGGAATCAGAAAATTCTTTTTTTAACGGAAAAACACTAACATATTCATTTTTTCAAAACCCCACAGAATTAGAAAGTTTACCTGCAAACAAGCAGGCAGCTGTTTTTACGCAACAAAATATATTTGCAGGAATCATTGAAAAAAATGATAAAGGAAAACTCGGATACAGTTTTGTAATAAATAATTTTTTTTGTTGAACAAAATAGTTTTTTTTTATTATTGCACTTTTTTTTGGGATAAACCATACAAAATCTAACGAAAAATCAAAGTGTCATAAAAAAAAGTTACAATAAAAATTTTAAATATTAGTGTACTTAAAAAATCATTTAAATAAATATTTAAAAATAAAAATATGTGTGATAAACTTAAATAATGAAAAAAATACCTTTTTTTGATAAAAAAATTTCAGAAAGATTTTTTCTATTTTTTGCATTTATAATGCTTTTAACTGCATCAATTATTTCTTTTAGATTGCCGGCAGAAACAAGAAGCATAATTCCTTTCCCACAAATCATAATTCCGCTTATAAATACAACCTGTACAATTTTATGTTTTATTACAATTTTTAAAATGACCTGGTATCCATTACAATATGCAATACTTTTTATAGAATCCATTTGTACCATTCTTACAGGATACGAACTTTTAGGAATTTTTTTATACTCTGCTCTATTAATTAAACTATTTGTTAATGGATTTTTTATAAAACATTTATATTCTAAAATCACATTTTTATTAATCATATGGTTAATATCTGTTTTAGGATTAATTCCTTTTGGTTTTGAACGTGTAATTCTTTCATATGCATCAATTTTCTTTTTTTGTACTTTTTATTTCCATATTTACAAAAAAATGGAAGATGATTTAAAACGATATATTCCACCTGTTCCTGTAGAATCAAAAGTAAACCTACCATCACACGGTGAAAAAATTTATCTTTCTGATTATAATCTTTCGAAACGTCAAATAAAAATACTTCAAGAATATTTAAAATTTGGAAAATCTTATAAAACAATGGCAGATGAATTTTTTGTAAGTGAATCAATTATAAAAACAGAAATGTCAAGAATACAAAGAAAATTTGGAGTAAAAAACAGGGAAGATTTACGCGTTCTTCTTTTACAATACGAAATATCAGAATCAAGATAAAAAAAAGATTTCAGTAAAAAATGATCTTTCATAATTACTGAAATCTTTTTGGATTTTTTATGAATGACTCTTTTCATTTATTGTCGCTGTTTTGCTTTTCCAATTCATTTAGTTTTTGAACCATTGCAAAACCTTCTTTCATTCCCTTATCAACAATAAACTGAAGTTTAGGGAACTGTCTGATTCTGAGTTTTTTTGCAATTTCCCGTTGAATGAAACCAGCCGCAGCATTTAATCCATCTACACCAGTTTTCAACTGATTGTCAGGTAAAAATGATGAAACGTAAACTTTTGCATAACATAAATCAGAAGTGACTTCCACTCTGTTTACGCTAAGGAAAGTTGAAACACGAGGATCTTTTACTTCACCTCGCAGAATCAACTTCGATATTTCATCTCTGAGCTGATCGTTCAATCTTTGAAGTCGATACTGGCCCATTACTCTGCTCCTTGAGAACCGGTAGCTGTTACATTGCGTTTTGCAGCTTCGGCTTCTTCTTCAGCAATTGTTTTTCCAAGTTTTTTGGCAATTTCTATAACTTCGAAAACTTCAAGTTTATCACCAACTTGAATATCCTGCCAGTTTTCAAGACCGATACCACATTCATAGCCAACACTAACTTCTTTAGCATCATCTTTGAAACGTTTAAGCGAAGCAATCTTTCCAGTAAAGATTACTATTCCTTCGCGCACAAGATTTACACTTGAATTTCTACGGACAATACCTTCAGAAACAGAACAACCTGCAATAACACCAACTTTTGGAACTTTAAATGTATTTCGAACTTCAACCTGACCGATAACTTCTTCTTTTGTATCTGGAGAAAGCATACCTTCCATAGCCTGCTGGATTTCTTCAACACACTTATAGATAATATTGTACTTTCTGATTTCAACCTGTTCCTGCTCTGCCAAAGTTTTTGCTTTTGGAGTTGGACGAACATTAAATCCAATGATGATTGCATTCGAGTCTGCAGCTGCCAAAGTAACATCAGATTCATTGATTGCACCAGCACTAGAATGAATAACAGAAAGCCTGATTTCTCTTGTAGAAAGTTTTTCCAAAGATGATTTCAAAGCTTCTGCTGACCCCTGCAAATCTGCTTTGATGATAACTTTAAGTTCGCGAACTTCACTATCAGCAATATCACTATAAAGAGATTCAAGAGTTGTCTTTTTCACTGCTTTTGCAGCTTCAAAACGTTTCAATTCCTGACGCTTAGCCGAAATTGCACGTGCATCTTTTTCGCTTTCAGTCACCTGGAAAGGATCGCCGGCATTAGGCATTTCTTCCATACCAAGAACCTCAACAGGAGTTGAAGGACCTGCTTCTTGAATTCTGTTTCCCCTGTCATCAAACATAGCACGAACACGTCCAGAATAAATTCCTGCAACATAAGGATCTCCCTGATGCAAAGTACCACGTTCAATCACTACAGAAGCAACAACACCACGTCCCTGATCAACACGGCTTTCAAGAATCTTTCCTTCTGCACGACAGTTATAATTTGCCTTTAATTCAAGCATTTCAGCCTGAAGCAAAATAGCATCAAGCAAATCATCAATACCTTCTTTTTTCAAAGCAGAAATATGAACATACTGTGTATCTCCGCCCCATTCTTCAGGTGTTAAACCATGCTCAGAAAGTTGTGTTTTTACTCTATCTGGATTTGCTTCAGGTTTATCAACTTTATTTACCGCAACAATAATAGGAACTTTAGCATCTTTTGCATGTGCAATAGCTTCCAAAGTCTGAGGCATAACACCATCATCAGCTGCAACAACAAGAACAACAATATCTGTAACCTGAGCACCGCGAGCACGCATCATTGTAAAGGCTTCGTGACCTGGAGTATCAAGGAAAGTGATTTTTCCTTTTGGAGTTGTTACAGAATATGCACCAATTGACTGTGTAATTCCACCAGCTTCGCCTGCTGCAACATTTGCATGACGAATAGCATCCAAAGTTTTTGTCTTACCATGGTCAACGTGTCCCATTACAGTAACAACAGGTGGACGAGACTGCATATCAGAATCTGCATCAGCTTCACGTTCAATAACAGTTTCATCATAAAGACTTACAAGATGAACTTCACATCCATATTCAGCGGCCAAAAGTGTTGCAGTATCAGAATCTATAGACTGAGTGATTGTAACCATCATACCCATGCCCATAAGTTTTCCGATAACTTCACTGGCTTTCAAATTCATTTTTCTAGCCAAATCTGAAACTGAAATCGATTCCATAATATCAATTGATTTTGGAACTACAGTTGCAGGAGTTTCAGCTTTCTTTTTCTGACCAAACAGATTATCATCGTACTGTTCTTCGTCTTTGCGATTATAAACCTGCTTTTTACCTTTAAACGCAGCTTTTTTACCAGGCGTTCTGCTTGTATCAACAGGAAGAGGCGCAGGGGCAGCATTCATTGGACGAGATCTGTTAAATCCGCCCTGATTGTTTTGACCACCGCGATTAAATCCGCCTTGTCCACCTTGACCATTACGATTAAAACCACCCTGACCATTTCTGTTGAAACCGTTCTGACCATTCTGACCGTTTCGATTAAAACCGCCCTGTCCATTACGATTATAACCACCTTGACCATTATTCTCGCGTTCACGGTTCTGGAAACTTTGACGAGCCTGAACACCATTAAAACCGCCACCTTCTTTATTGAATGAACGGCCTCCATTTTGACCATTGCGATTATAATTTCCATTTTGATTACGGAAATTATTTTGACGAGGTTTATCAGAAAGATTGCCTGCCTTAACATTTGGTCTTGCCGAATTTAATTCAAAAGTAGTACGAGGTTTATTTTCAGTTTTTCCATCGTTTTTTACAAAACTGCGGTTTGCATTTGAAACAGAACCTGATGAAGAACTTTTTTCAGAATTGTTTGCATTTGAAGTTGATTTTGAAACATTCTGATTTTCAGTGCCATCTTTTTTTACATTCTGATTAGAAGCAGAATCATGATTTCCACCAGCAACTTTGTCAAGAGAATTATTTGCATCAGTTTTCACATTTTTCTGCTGAGAATTCTGTTCTGCAGATTGACCTGAAGCACTTTTTTCCTGATTCTGTACAGGATTTACAGATGCAGTGTTATCAGTCTTCTTTACACCAATATGAACCTTCTGTGCATTTGCCTGATTCTGCGCAGGATTCTTCTTTTTTACAACAACGACCTTCTTTTTTTCAGGAGAATTTCCGCTTGCAGCAGCATTTGCATTTTCAGGTTGTTTTTTATGAACAACAAATTCGGGCTTTTTTTCGTTTTCTTCAGCCATAAATTATCAATTCCTTCTATTACAATTGTAAATTATTAGAAAAAATTAATTTCCAAAGATTTACAATTCGTCCAAAACGGACATTCAAATAAACGAGTTTCGCAGGAAACTCCATGTAATACTAACAGGAACCTCAAAAACTCAAATTTTTAAGTAAGCGTTCCTGATAAAAATAAAACTACTCTTCATCCTCTGTAAACTCAAATTCAACGCCACAATTTGGACAATGAGTCATTTCCAGGGTGATTTTCGCTCCACATTCAGGACAGAAATATTCTTCTTCATCCTGAGCAGCATCTTCATTTGTAGATGTAGAATCTTCATCAGCACTAGTTTCAGTTTCGTCCTCTACAAACTCAACGTTTTCATTGATAAGTTCGTTAATCTTATCAAGTTCTTCATCACTAACGCCATCAATTTTGATTGAACCGTTATCGTATGCTTCTACGAAATCTTGAATTTCTTCAATTCCATTATCCTTAAGTAGTTTAGCAACGTCTGAATTAACACCAGGAAGTTCAGCAACAGTAGTAATTTCATCAACTTGTTCATCATTAAAGAGATTTCTGGCAGTCTGCACAGTATTAACATTTGAAAAGTCAATATCTTCAGCCTGTTCAACAGTCTTAACATCAATATTCCAGTCGCAAAGTCTGTTTGCAAGTCTTACGTTTTGTCCCTGTTTACCGATTGCCAAAGAGAACTGAGAATCTTCAACAATAGCCAAAGCCTGACGTTTTTCAGCATCCATAATCACAACACGTTCAACCTGAGCAGGTGATAATGCATTTTTAATAAATTCTGCAGGATTTGAATCCCAGCGCAATACATCAATCTTTTCGTTTAAAAGTTCGCGGATAACATTCTGAATGCGCACACCTTTCAAACCAACACATGCACCAACAGGGTCTACTTCTTCGCGTTTAGAATAAACTGCAATTTTTGTACGATAACCAGCATCGCGGACAATTTTTTGAATCTCAACTGTACCATCAGCAATTTCTGGAACTTCTTTTTCCAAAATTGAACTAACAAGTTTAGGATCACTTCTAGAAAGAACAAGCTGAATACCAGAGTTTGTTGGTTTTACATCAACAATCAGAGCTTTAATTCTGTCATTTTTTTCGTAAACTTCAAGTTTAGACTGATATTTTACAGGAAGCACACCTTCCACTTTTCCAGCATTACCCAAATCAAGATAAATATTACCATTTTTTTCACGCTGATAATAACCGATGATAATTTCACCGATTTTATCACGATAATCATTCATCAACGAATTTTTGTAAGTTTCATTCAATCCCTGATGTGCAGTCTGTTTTCCAGTAGCGACAGCTGAACGATCAAAAGATTTTGGATCTTCAAGAATATCAATCTCATCACCTTCTTCAACACTATCACCAGCAAGTTTACGTGCTTCTTCCAGTTCTATTTCTTTAACAGGATCATAAACACCGTCAATAATAACTTTTCTAGAATAAATAGAAACATCTGACATATCATCATTAAATTTAACGATTGCGTTTTCATCAGTTCCATAAGTTCTTTTGTATGCAGCCTTCAATGCTCTTTCAATTGTCTGTCTAACCGAATCCTCAGAATAACCTTTTTCTGAAATCAGCTGACGGATAGCTTCTGCCATTTCTGACATTTTAAGCCTCCCTTATAATAAAAATTTTGCTTTTGCTATATTTTCATAAAGAACAGTGATTATTTCACCATCCTCTTTTTCCAAAGTAACTGATTTTTCATCTGCACATTTGATAACACCGCTCACCCAGTCCGTAACAGTTTTATCCCAAACACGAACAGCACGTCCAATAAAAATCTCAAATTCAGCAGCATTTTTGATATTGTGTTCAATACCAGGAGATGTGAGTTCCATAGAAGTTTCTTCAGTTCCAAGTAAAGCTTCAAGTCGCGGAAGAAGAATCCTATGAACTTTAGCACAATCATTTACACCAATATTCAAAGTAGGATCAGATGCACAAATGATTGCAGAAATTTTAGTAATAGATTTAGCAGGAACGATTTTCAGATCAACAAGTTTGTACCCCATTCCTTCTACCAAAGCAGCACATTCTTTGTAATACTTAATGTTTTTATATGAATTATATTCCATAGCAATTTTAAAGTTTAATATAATGCACGGCAATACGTCGCATAAAGTCACGCTGACAAAAAAAAATCTAATTTCGCCGTTTTAAAGTTTTAAATAAACCTCAAATAAAAAAGACCCGTGCATCCACGAGTCTTTTAATAATACTATTAAACTGACATATATAATTTAACATTTTCTTTCAAATGTGTCAAGATTAATTGACAGATATTACAGATATAATATCAGCATGTCAGTATAATGCCGGTATATTAATTCTATTCTTCACTGTCATTTTTTGAATTATTCTGTATTTCATTTCTTGCAAGTTTCAGATAATACGAAACCTGTCTTACTGAAATACTTAATAAATCAGCAATAGTTTGATTTGTTGGACGCAAGTATAAAAAACCTTCTGAAAACTTTCTATTTAGAGCCTGCCAATGATTATAATGTATTCCATCAAGTTTTACCAGTCTATCTTTGATTATTTTTGTTTCCGCTCTATCAACACATTCTTCCAATTCCGTAATTCTTTTTTCACACTTTCTATGATGAAAATAATTGTAATTTCTTCTTTCCAATATTTTCTGAAGCTTCATGGATTTTGAAATTACACTCATTTTACAGTATTGAATCGAATCATATATAATTTTTTCTTCAAGATGATACAATTCACAAACTTTTTTTATTTGAATTTCAGTAAGATAAAAACAAGATTTTAAGGCAAGTACAAGGACTTTTTTATCAGTACTTTTTGAAGAAATTTTTGAAAAAATATCTTTTAATTGTTCAAAATCATAAGGTTTATATTCTTTGGATTTCTTTTTGGTAGAATAAAGCATTCTACTTTTAAATGTATTTTGAATGCTGTAATTTTTTTCTCTTGTTGAATATGAAATAACATTCTCTTCAAAAATTAAAGTTTCTTTTATTGATTTTCTTACCATATATCTTTTTGTTGAACTTATTAATCCAAGAATATAATAGAAAAAGAACTTAAAAAAATCTGTTTTTTTCGGATTATAAGTATCAAATAATTTATCCCCCCTCTCTAAAAAAGACACAAGTAATTCAGCTCTGAAATCTTCATCATAACGATGTAAGCCAAACATAGGATAATTCTTCTGAATGAAATCCCCCAATTTTCCTAACGCCTCCTTTTTTTCAATTACACCATTTTTCACATCATCGAATAATTGACTGAAATCCTCTTTCTTCATTAGCATTCTCCTTACACTTTTTTTCAAGTGCTAATTGATAAAACTTTTTACCTGTTTTTATCAAAAAAATTAGTTTTTTTAGAGAAGAAATCTCTCTTCTTTATTTGACGTATGATTTTTGGAGACTACTAAGATTTTTTTTCCGAAATTATAACAGAAAATTATTTTTCACTTTTTTTTGTAAAAAATGAGTTTTTTACTATTGACTTATTATTTTCTATATGATATTATAAATTCATCACTTGGCGACCTAGCTCAGTTGGTAGAGCACACGGCTCATATCCGTGTTGTCAGTGGTTCAATCCCACTGGTCGCTAAAAAAAAAGACTTTCTCTTTTTGAGAAAGTCTTTTTTTTTGAGTAATAAGATTTTACAAAACAGATTATATAGAAAAGTTATTCAAAAGACAAAAATCTAGTCATTTGAATAACTTTCAAGTTGTTTAATATTCATCATTTTCCTGTGGAATAAAATATTCATCGCTAGAATATCCCAAAAGAAGTTTTTTAATATTATCTTCTTCCAGAGAATTAATAAATTGCAAAGCCTGAGCTTTCGTAAAATAATATTTCAAAGACATTGATTCTATCGAAGTTGCATCTCCAACTACATCCCAATGATTATTATGCATTGGATACATTGATATCGAAAAATATGGAGAATTTTTTATAAATTCATAACCAATCATCGCTTTTCCATCTGCATTATTTGGTGTAGACGAACTTATTGTTCCCCAATCTAAATGAACATCAATACTTCCATATTTTTTGAAAGTATTTCTACCCTTTCTTTCAAGCCTTTTATTTTCAAAATCTGAAAAATATTGATTAACAGCATTTATAAAATCCGCTCGAGCTTCTTCATTCATCTGAACAATATAATAAGCTGCCATATAACTTGAACCAAAGCCCGCAGTTTGTTTTTCAGGTGCAATCATAAAATCAGCTTTTTTTTGTTTTATACCACCCAGAGTTCCAGGTGTAAACACAGAAAATTCATCACCATAAACAAAATCATCTTTATTTCCGAATGTAAAAAATTTTTCAAAAGCATTTTTTTCATTTTTTTTGTTTGTATTCACTTTTTGATTTGCAGTTTTATTCAAATTAACATCTGTATCTGATGCCTCCGACTGACTGTCATAATCATCTATAGGAACGGTTTCCTGATTTTTTGTTGAAGTACATGATGATAACATCAATGCAAATAAGGATGCACAAATTATTGATTTTACAATTTTCATATTAAATTCCTTTTAGTAAAATAATTTATTTCTATTATATATAATACCCTAAAAAAGTTTTTTTGTTACAATTTTTCTTCTTTTTTTTAATATTTTTTTTGATTTTTTATTAAAGTCTAAAATCATCTTTGCCGATAATTATAAATGAAATGTTATGATTATTTCGACTTCGTTGAAGCAGTAATCAGACTTTTCTGCAAAAATGTGTAGATGTAGCCTTGTAAACAACATTTACGCATTTTTGCGTTTAAGGAAGAAAGGAATCTTCTTTTTATTATTCCAAGGAGGAATACTATGGTTATCAACCACAACATGTCGGCAATGTTTGCCAATCGTCAATTGGGAGTTACAGGTACAAGTCTTGAAAAAGACATGGCTAAACTTTCATCTGGAATGAGAATTAACCGCGCTGGTGATGATGCTTCTGGTCTTGCAGTATCAGAAAAAATGCGTGCTCAGATTCGCGGTTTGAATCAGGCTTCACAGAACGCTTCAAATGGCATTAGTTTCATTCAGACAACTGAAGGTTATCTTCAGGAAACTACTGACATTATGCAGAGAATTCGTGAACTTGCAGTTCAATCTTCAAACGGTATTTATTCTGCTGAAGACCGCATGCAGATTCAAGTTGAAATTTCAGCTCTTGTTTCAGAAGTTGACCGCGTTGCAAGCACAGCACAGTTCAATGGCATGAATATGCTTACTGGCCGTTTTGCACAGCCTACAGGCGAAAATGTTGTAACTGCTTCTATGTGGTTCCACATTGGTGCTAACATGGATCAGAGAGTTCAGGTTTACATTGGAACAATGTCTGCTCAGGCTCTTGGAATTCGTGACATCGGAACAGAAGAAAAAATATCTCTTGCCACTCCGGAAGATGCCAACCGTGCAATTGGTACTATCGATGAAGCTCTGAAAAAGATTAACAAACAAAGAGCTGATCTTGGTGCTTACCAAAACCGTCTTGAATTGACAGTCAAAGGTCTTGATATTGGTGCTGAAAACCTTCAGGCTTCAGAATCACGTATCAGAGATACAGATATGGCTACTCAGATGGTTGAATTCACAAAGAACTCAGTTCTGTCACAAGCAGGTACAGCAATGCTTGCTCAGGCAAACTCTCAATCACAGAATGTTTTGAGTTTATTGAGGTAAGCGTAAATCATCAGGATTTTTTTCCAGTAAATAATCTGTATTTTGCTGATTAGAAATCTTGTGTTTATTGTGATAGTGTTATATAATCAATTTTTGTGAATCATTTCTTTTCTATATTAAAGGATTATGAATTCACAAAAATTGATTTGCACGGTGTTTTTTTTGTATTTTCTACTTTATTTTTCCCCAAAAACATCGTAAAATGTATTAAGTAAAATAGATTTTTTATTTAATTTACATAAAGTGCTTTATTTTCAGAAAAGCACAGTTCTTTGACATAGTGCAATCCGGTTTTGTCAGGTGACGGCAAGAACGGTCAGTTTACACACACAATTTAGACTGACCATTCCTGCCGTATAGGTCTGAAAGTAAATTAGAGGCGCAGTACTAATTTACCCTTCACCTGCAGGGCACAAATCAAGATGATTAGTGTTTTTAAGTAAACATGGAGGGCACAACTATGATTATTAATCACAACATGAGTTCTCTTTATGCTGATCGTGTATTGAACATTTCTAATGATTCAATCATGAAAAACATGGAGAAACTTTCTTCTGGTGAACGCATCAATCGCGCCGGAGATGATGCATCAGGACTTGCTGTATCAGAAAAGATGCGCAGCCAAATTCGCGGATTGAACCAGGCTTCAAAGAATATTCAGAATGGAGTATCTTTCATTCAGACAACAGAAGGTTATTTGCAGGAAACTACAGATATTCTTCAGCGTGTTCGTGAACTTGCAGTTCAGTCAGCAAACGGTATCTACAGCGATGAAGATCGTATGCAGATTCAGGTTGAAGTATCTCAGCTTGTTGCTGAAGTTGACCGCATTGCAAGTCAAGCTCAGTTCAACGGCATGAATATGTTAACTGGTCGTTTTGCTCAGGAAGGAGATGCAGTAATGCAGTTCCAGATTGGTGCAAATGTTGATCAGAATACAAGAGTTTTCATCGGTACAATTACTGCTACAGCTTTAGGACTTAAAGGTGCACAGGGTGGCGATGAACAGATTTCTATTTCATCACCAGATGAAGCAAATCTTACACTTGCAACTATTGATGAAGCTTTGAAAAATGTTACAAAGCAAAGAGCAGATCTTGGTGCATACCAGAACCGCTTTGAAATGGCTGCAAAAGGTATTAATATTGCTGCAGAAAACACACAGGCTTCAGAATCTCGTATCCGTGATACAGATATGGCTTCTGAAATGGTTGAGTTTACAAAGAACCAGATTCTCACACAAGCTGGTACTGCAATGCTCGCACAGGCAAACTCTCAATCACAGTCTGTTTTGGGATTGTTGCAATAATTTTTTTTCAATTAAGAGATTTCTGGATGTCATCTTTTAATTGAATGTTTAAGGAAGGGGTTGCGCCCCCCTTCCCTTTTTTGGATAGTTTTGGCAGATTTTCTGTCATTTTTATATGAAATTGTCTATTTTAGAAAATTTCGATGGAGGTGAACTATGAATACAATACAAAATTCTATGGTTCAGATGACCACGGATGGTCAAACTCTTTATAGACAAAATTTTTCAAAGACTGCGCTTTCAAATAATTCATCACCACAAGTTGTATCGCAGCCTTTAACACCAACTGGAGCACAGGCAGCTCAATCTCTTGCACAGTCTATTGCAGAAGTAAAAGCTGATACTCAGGAACTTCAGAAAATGTCTGAACTTGTTTCCGGGAACAAACTTCAGTTCAATGTCAATAAAGATTTAAATACAGTGGTTGTATCTGTCATAGATGCTTCTACAAATCAAGTGATAAAGCAAATTCCTTCGGAGGATATGATTAAATTAAAGCTTCGTATTAGAAATGCAATCGGATCTGTATTCAACGAAGTAATCTAATTTATGGCTGGATTAAACATACCAGGCGTCACTGACCAATATAATACAAACGATACAGTTGAAACACTGATGAAAGTTGAAAGGATTCCTCTTACACGCGAAGAAAAACAACTGGAATCATATAAAGCACAGAAAGACGCCTGGCGAGACATTAACACAAAACTATCCTCACTAAGAGAAAGTACAAAAACTCTCTATTCGTATGAAAATCCATTTAACAATAAAATATCATCCTCAACAGAAGAAAATGCAATTACAGCAGAAGCAACAAGAAGTGCAGAACTTCAGTCTTTTAAAATTGATGTAATTCAACCAGCAACTCAAGACAGATTTCTTTCTGATGAATTGGACAATGATTTTAAAGTGCCAAAAGGAATGTATTCTTATAAAGTCGGTGAAAAAAATGTAAAAATCAATTGGAAAGGCGGCTCGTTAAAGGATTTTTCGGCTTCATTGAATAAAAGAGGAAACGGCATTATAAAATCTTCTATAATTGGGGCAAGCACAGGAAAAAAATCTCTGTTGATTGAGGCTATTCCTACAGGAAAAGAAAACCGACTTATTTTTGAAGAAGATGCAAAACAATTTGCTTTTGACAGCGGAATGATTGAAAAAGTAAAATCTGAAGTAAAAACTTTCGGTTCAACACAAGATGAAATCACTCCTGTTCAGAAAATTTCTTACGATGAACCGCCTTATATGCCCGAGCTCTCACTCACAAAAACAAAACTTACAGAAAACAATGTATCTGTGGAGCCGCGAGGTGCATACAAAATCGACATACCTCAAAAAATTCTTTCCGATGATAAACAGCACATTCAGTTTACGATTCAAGCTATTGACACCCAAGATATCACACCTGAAATTAATAAAACGCTCATTCAACCAGAAATTCCAGATGCAGGATTTGCAGAATTTCAAGGAATTAAAATAGAAAACAGCCAGTCAGACACAAATTTAAATCTTCCGCCAGAACCACCTTCTCCACTTGAACCGATTCAGACAACAAAAGTTTTATTTGCGGTGATGGATGATGGCACTGAAAAAGAAATTCCCCTTCCCAAACTTTTTGAAGAGGATGAAAAAAACGCAAATTCTGCAAATGCACAGCAAAATAATGAAATTAATTCTTCTAAATCAAGAAAAATACAGCAGATTGATTTGCCGCTTTCTGAATATAAAGGCATAAAATCAATAGCTGTCAGAAATTTTAATACTGGAACAGATTTATTAATATCAGAATTTTCATCTCTAGACCCGTCAACTGATTTGGGATTTGGTCCAAAAAATCCAATTTCCACAGCTGATGATGCAATTTTAAAATATGAAGGAATAACAATTACTCGACCATCAAATAAAATCGATGACATTATTCCTGAAATCACTTTGAATGTTCATGAAAAAACTGAAAAAACAGCAACAATTTCCATAAAACCAGATGTTGAATCTTCAAAAGATGCAATTATTTCTTTTGTCGGTCAATATAATCAGGCAGTGGCTCAAATTAATATTCTTTCGCAAAATAAACCAGAATTAATAGAAGAACTTGATTATCTTTCAAAAGAAGAAAAAACTGAACAAAAAGATAAACTTGGAATGTTTGCCACAGATTTTTCGTTGACAAATATGAAATCAAACATGCAGACAATCGTTGCAGCCGGATATAATTTTTCTGACACTGCAGAAGTGACAATGCTTTCTCAAATTGGAATTGGAACAAATGCAGGAGGATATTCTGGAGGTTATTCTCAAAGTAAACTTCGCGGATACCTTGAAATCGATGAAAAAAAACTTGATTCTGCTCTTGAAAATCATCTGGATGATATTCGCCAAATGTTTGGCTATGATTCTGATGGTGATTTGATAGTAGATTCCGGGATTGCTTATAAACTTGATAAACAGATTGGTGCCTATACTCAAACTGGTGGAATTCTTGCTTTAAAAACTTCCTCGCTTGATACAAAAATAAAATCCTCTGAAAGCAAGATTGCAAAACTAGAAACCCAAATGGAAGAAAAGGAAGCTCAACTTAGAAACAAATACAGTCAAATGGAAGGAACTTTGAACAGTCTGGAAAGTCAGCAAAGTCAGATTTCTAATTTCTCTAAACAGAATCAGAAAAACTAATAAAGCATAGTGATTTTTCGGCCGAAAATAGAATAGCAATTTAGTAAAAAAAATTTTTTAAAATCAAAACGCTACAATGATTTTGTTCATTCAGTGATTTGTTCAAAAGTTTTATATGAACATTTTCTTTGTCTGTTTTAAGTTAAAAATTTTTACGGAGGAAATAATAAAATGATAGATTTTTATATAAACGGCACAAAAGTTGATGTTCAGATTGAAGATGAACAGACTGTATCAGATGTTTTAGTTTCGTTTGAAAAAACTTGCGAAGAAAATCATGTTGCAGTAATTGGAATAACTGTCGACGGAAAACAAATTACAGCAGATATTTTTGATGAAGAATCTCAAAAACCGCTTAGTGATAAAATGAAGTTTGAGTTTACTGTCGTTTCGGAAAATGACATCAAAGCTTCTTTCATAAAACTGACTCAACTTTTTAATGAACTTGCGCAGAAAATGGAACAGATTCCAATTGAATTGCAAAATGGCAAGAATATTGAAGCGAGCAATTCTATAAAGCAACTTGCAGATGCAATTGACCAGTTCTGTCATATTGCTACACTTGCTTCACTATTCCCAGAAACTTTTAATAATTCTTCTATAGAAAATATGAATTTTGCAGATTTCTTTGCAGATTTCTCACCAATTTTAAAAGATTTTGAGGAAGCATTGCAGAATAATGATACTGTGATGATTGGAGATTTGGCTGAATATGAAATTTGTCCTAGACTATTGCAGATTTCAAGTTTTTTGAGTAAAATTCAATCGTAATACAAGATTTTTTTACGATTGTATTGTTGTGTCCAACTTTTATTACTGTTAATAAAAAAGACTTGTCGGAGGTGTTTATGTTTTTTTTATATGCAGAAAATTCAGGTTCCCCTATTTTAGCCCGAAAATCTGCTCCACTTTTTACAGTAATTTTGATTTTAGGCATAATTATCGGAATTATTGTAGCATTTGGAATTTTGATAGCAAAAATCCGTGAATACAAAAAATCTGACAAATATGTTGATAAAGAAAAAAACAGAACGACAATATATTCGGACATCGTAAAATACGCAAATCAAAATGATTTTTCATCTAATGAAAAAGGAATTCTTTGGGAAGTCTGTCAGATTACAAAGTGGAAAAATATTTTTTATACTCTCAAAGACAATTCAAGTGTCAATGAACTTTTTAGAAAAGCATATTATATCTTGAAAGAAAAAAAAGGTTTATCCGAAAAAAAACTAAATCTTTTTTTTAAGACACTTTTTAAAATTGAAACTATCGTTGCACAATACAGAAAACTTATTTCTTCAAAACAAATTCCACTTAAATCATTGATTTTTTACATTTCTGAAGAAGGTGAACAGTATCCATTTACGATAATTCAAAACACGAAAGATTTTTTCGTTATTGAAGTACCAGAATTTATTGCAAAAACGCAAAGAAGACCTCAAATTTTAAAACAAAGCCGCTTTACTTACAAAACTAATGATGGACTTTCACACAATTTTGTTACACGAATCATTAGATATGATGAAAGTGATCCGAAACAGATAAAAGCCATTATTGCTCATACAGATAAACTTGAATGTCAAACTCTGAGAAAATTTAAACGTGAGTTTTTTGAAGAAAAATGCCAGTTTTCAGCTGTAATTCATAATCCAAATGGTCAAAATAAGTATACAGTAAAACCTGAAAAACTCGAAGGAAAAATTACAAATATTTCTGGCGGAGGTTGCTGTATCCGCACAAACCTTCCAATCAAAGAAAATCAATATTTGTGTGTGTTTTTAGAATCAATCGGCATAAATGATAAAATAATTGGAATAATCAGAAAAACACGAAAACTTCCCAACGGAACATTTACTCTTCATATTCAGTTTTTGGACTTACCGGTTTCAATAGAAAATAAAATTCTCGCACTTGTTTATAAATATGAACTGTAGTTTGTCCTTCTAAAAATAAGAATTGATTTTGATTTTTCTCCTGATAAAAACGTCCTCTCAATACCAAAAATAAACTTTAATTTATTTTTTTCAAATAAAGAAAATTTAAAATGTTTTTATTGCCGATTCACCAAAACTGATTTATAATAAAACATTATGAAATGGCTTATAATTACAAATGATGATAATTCTGACAGTCAAAATAAATTGGCAGAGTGTTTATGTTCTTTTGACAAAAAAAATAAACTGAATTTTTGCGATTTTACCTGTGAAAATATAAATAAAATTGTAAAAAAGTGTGATAATTTTGCATCCTGCTTTATTATTTCCAAGAATGATTCAAATGTTTCTGAAGAAACTATACGATTGTTCTGCACGCTGCTTGGATATTTTGAAGCAAAAAATATAACTGTTTTTTCAAATATCAATTCTCTAAATGAAAATGAATTGTTTGGAAAAAATATTTTTAAATTTACTGATATTGATGATTTGCCTGTTCTTTTGAAAAAAAATTATAAAAAAGTCAGTGAAAATGCAATTAAACGTATTGCAAAAAATAAACTTTTGCAAAGAGGAATTCCTTTTACTTCCGACTGTTTTGCTACTTACATTTCAAAAAATAAAATTGAAGTTGTCAATGAATTTTTGGAAGCCGGAATGAGCATCAATGAAAAAGATGATGCTGGAGTTCCAATGCTGAATATCGCCTGCCGCAATGATAATTTTGACTTTGTAAAAATGTTTTTGGAACTTGGAGCAAATATTGATGCAGTTTCCGATGACAGAGGCTATACTGCTGTAATGGACGCAGTTTGGCGCGGTAATGAAAAAATCACAAAGTTTCTGATTGAAAAAGGCGCAGATTTAAATACCATAAGCAAAGAGGGACAGTCAAACCTCGTGCTTGCAGTTGGAGCTGGTCGTGAAAATATCGTAAAACTTTTGGCAGAAAACGGTTCTGACTGCGATGTAAAAGATATGATGGGTATGAGTGCCTACAACTATGCAGTTTTATTCAAAAAAACAAGAATTGTTGACATTCTAAAACCATATCATAAAGAATAATTATATAGAATAAAAATAAACATGTGCAATCGCTAACGCGAAGTTTTTATAGGAGGTGTTGCGCCTCCTGCGATACACATAAATGTGTTACGCTAACGCGAAGTTTTTATAGGAGAGCTTATGAATTTTATTTTTCCTGAAAATCTTTATGCAGAAGTACGCATTGAGAATTTTTTTAATACTTATTATTACTTAAAAAATGATAATGTTGAAGAAAATGGCGAAACCAATGTAATTGGTGCCAAAATAAGAGTTTTTGATGGAAAAATGTGGTACACGAGCGTCACAAATGATTTAAATTCCATTCAAAAAGAAATTGATTCTCTTGCACTAGTTGCAAAAAAAAATCAAAATATTCTGAAAAATAAAACAGTAAAAAATCTTGGTTCTTGCAAAGCAAAAATCTTAAAATTTCAGGATGAAAAATCAGTCCGAAACATCACTGTGGAACAAAAAGCCGCTTTGTGTGCAGATTACAAAAAAAAATGTACCGATAATTCTGTAAAAGAAATCAGAATGACTCATATTTCATTTAATGCATTTTCCAAAATAAAAGAATTCTATTCTAGTAAAGGTGCCGAAATTATTCAGGATTATCAAAGATGCATTTTTCAATTTGGTCATGAACTGGATGTAAACGGAGGAATTTATTTTACTGGCAAACTGCTTAATGAATTTTATTTTGATGAACTTTTAAATAAAGAAGATGTTATTATCAAAGAACTTCAAAAAGGAATTGACTTTGCAAGAAATGCAAAACCTGTTGTCCCAGGTGATTATGAATGTGTTCTTGCTCCTGCAGTGACTGCAATTTTTACTCATGAAAGTTTTGGTCACAAATCTGAAGCGGACTTTATGCTCAATGATAAAGTTTTACAGCAAGAATGGGTAATGGGAAAGAAAGTTGGTAATGAAAAAGTGACAATTATCGATGAAGGTGACAGCCTTCTTCACGGATACTGTCCTTATGATGATGAAGGAAATAAAAAAGAAAAAGTTTTTCTTATGACAAATGGAGTTTTGACTGGTCGACTGCACGATGCTAAATCAAGTGCTATTTTGAATGAAAAACCTACAGGAAATGCAAGAGCTGAAAGCTTTTATAAGACTCCGATGGTCCGCATGACAAACACTTATATGGAGAACGGTTCTGATAATCCTGAAAAAATAATTGAAGAAGTAAAAAACGGCCTTTATATTTATGACAGCAATTATGGTACAGGAAATTCAACTTTTACTATTCAACCAAATAAAAGTTATATTATTCGTGATGGGAAAATTTGTGAGCCGGTTAAAATAAATGTACTTACAGGTTCAGTTTTTCAAACCCTTTTTGATATTGATGCTGTCGGAAATGATCTTGAGTTTCTCAGCGGTCCATGTGGAAAAAATGGACAGTCAGTTTTAACAGCAATGGGCGGTCCCACAATCAGAGTAAAAAAACTCACTGTCAATTAATCTTTTTACAGATAAATTTTTAAATAGAATTACGGAGAAATAAATGATAAAAGAAAAATATACAGATATTGAATACGGAGCAAATGCTTCTATTGTAGAAAATAAAGTAGTAAGTTTTAATAGAACAAATTATCTTGAATCTTCATTCAGAGTGCATCAGGATGGATTTGTTGGAATTCACTATCAGCAGGGAAAAATTGATGATGAAGAAGGATATAAAAAAGCTGAAAATAATTTGAAACTAAAAAGACCGTATCCCTTTGAATTGGAAAAAGGTGTACGCAGTCGTGATAAAACTGAAAAGCCTTTTGATGATAAACAAATTCTGGATACATCCAGAAAAGTTTTGAATTATTTGCATAAAAAATATCCTGATTATACTTTCGCCGGAAATGTTAGCTCATCCTTTTGGGAAGAAAGGATTGAAAATTCTTGCGGAATGGATTTTCAATGTAAGGATGCAAACTCAAATATTACTTTATTTTTTAAACATAAAGACAGTAAGAATATCGACGATGGAAGTATTTTTTATACTTCAAGAAATTTAAAACTAAAATCTTTCTATAAAATTGCTGATAATTATCTTGAAAATTTTACAAAGCCTGTTGAAATGCCTGAAGAATGTCTGATTATTGATAAATATTATGGTTACACAGGTTTGCTGCGAAATTGTCTTTCCCTTGAAAAAATTAAAAACGGCACTTCCCTCCTTTCTGGAAAAGTTGGTCAAAAAGTTTTTTCGGAAGATTTAACAGTTTTTAATGATGTTTCTGATAAAAACTCTTGGATGACATGTTTTTGGGATGGAGACGGAGTTGTGCCAAAAGGTGATAAAGTCGTTTTCATTAAAAACGGTAAAGTAATCCGCGGATATTGTGGAAAAAAAGTTGCAAAAATGTACAATGTAAAAACAACTGGAAACGAAGGAATCAATTACGGTGATATCCCATGTGGCTGTCATAATTCAATGTCTTTAAAAATAGGCAAAAAATTTGCAAAGGAACTTTTAAATGGGCGGCTTGCAGTTATTCCAGTGCAATCATGCGGTGGTGGTTTTAATGAAAAAGGTGACTATACAATGCCTGTGCAAATTGGACTTTTGACTGATGGTGAAAAAATTCTTGGGAGAGTTCCGCCATTTACGATTGTTTCAAATCTTTTTGATATGTTTGGAAAAGATTTTATCGGAATTGCAAAATATAATAAAGAAATTTTTAATGACAAAGTAATGATATTCAGATGTCAAAAAGGTAATTTATAGAAGATTTTTTTTCTTTTTCCTAAAAACTTTTTTCTTTTTTTGTTGATGATTTATCTGTTATGGTTTATACTACTTTTATTGGCTAACGATAGTTTGCCTTTTTTTTTATAAGAGTGGAAGACTGAGCTTTTGTGTTTTGTCTGTACTGCACCAAGCGTGGAGCCATAGCACGAAGTGCTAGTCCGAAGGACTGACCGTGAGGGAATGGCGGAAGGCGTTTTACAAACAAAATTTGTGCTATATTTTTAAATATTATACTTGTCTTTTTTATTCTATTAGTATATAATTATAGTTATAATTATTTTACGATTCAGGAGCAAATTATGGTTTCGAAGGGAAAAATTATGGTTGAACCGGAAGATGTTGGCTATGATAGGACTAGACTTGAAGTTTTGAATGCGCATTTTAGGCGGCTCATGGGTGAAGGTAAAATTCAATCGGTGAATTACTGTCTGAGTCGGAACGGAAAGGTATTTTCTAATACAGCAATTGGAAAAAAAAGCTATAAACCTGATGATAAAAGACCTCTTGAACCTGATTCTATTCATTTGATTGCTTCTATTTCGAAAATTATCTGTGCAACTGCAATTTTTAAACTTTGCGAGGATGGTTTTATAAGACCTCTGCAACCTGTTGCTGATATTTTGGAGGAATTTTCTGAACCGCCTTTTAATGCCATTAATATTTCGCATTTATTGACGCATACTTCGGGATTGTATCCTGACGGCGGCTGTTTTCCATATTATTATCCTCAGTATTGGGATTTTGCAAACAAAACAAAAGAGGGAGAGTCTTGGGTTGCAAATGGATTGAAAGCTGGTGTTTTTAATGAACCTGGAAAAGAATGGGCTTACTGTTCGTTTGGATTTGCACTGCTTGGGGAAATAATTCACAGAGTGACTGGAATGAATGCCGAAACTTTCATCAGAAAAGTGATTCTGGAGCCTTGCTGTATGACTAGTTCAGGATTTATAAATGAATTTGCACGCGGCGAACTGCCTACAGAATTTGCTGAAGATGTTTGCAAAAGATTGTATATCCAAAATAGCGAAGATGAAAAACTGATTGAAGATTTAAAATCATATATTCCTGGTAAATGGTATGAATCGCTTGATGGAGATGAAAAACTATGGTTTTCTGTGCCTGGAACTGCAGGCGGAATGTTTTCTACTGTTGAAGATTTAAATAAATTTGGGCGGATGCTTTTAAATAATGGGAAAAATGATGATGGAAAACGCGTGATGGGAAGAAAAGCTGTTGAGCGCATGACGATGAACTGTACTGAAAAAGATATTATAAATAACTGCTGGGGTTCGGGTGGAGATTACAGAATGTATGCGCTTGGACCTGACACAAGATGGAATGCTGACAGTCATTTTTCTAAGGGTTCTTTTTTCCATGAAGGTGCTGGAGCCTGCTGTCTTTTGGTTGATCCTGTTGAAAAAATGGTGGCCAGTTGGTTTATTCCATGGGCAAAGGAAGGCTGGTTCCCAGAGGCTTTATTTAATGCTAGTGCGGTTATGTGGAGCGGCTTGATTTAATCAATTTACAGATTACATTATTTTCTTAAAAAAAGGAGTTTTACTTATGGAAGAAAAAACAGCAATAACAACAACCATTGATGAGAATGGAAGAAAAACTGTGAACAAAACTGTGGAGAAAACTGTTAAAACAGGGATTTCTTTTGGAAGCGCTTTAGCCATGATTATAAGTTACACTGCGTACAAATCTATTGGCTGGGCTATTGTTCATGGCATTTTAAGCTGGATTTATGTAATTTATTATATTATCCGCTACTAATTCTCTTTCTGATTCTCTTTTAATTCTTTTTGACTTATTCATTTATTGTACTGTAAAAGAGAATCAGAAAAAATTAGAATCACAAAAATCTGCAAAGTATAAGTTTCACAATGTAAAAAAGAAGACTATAATTCTGACTGTTTTTGTTGAATCTGTTTTTCAAGCTCAACAATTTCGTTCTGAATAGAAAGAACGTTTTCTTTTTCCTCTGGATTTTCAATGTCAAGTTGCTTTAGGCTTCCGTCACAAAGCAGTTTTGAAACTTTTTCACCCAGATTTTTGTAAAGATCACTTTGTTTGGACTGAAGTTTTTTTATATCGATTTTTAAAATGCTTTTGTCTGTAAAATCTTGTACTTTGTCACTTGCTTTATCAAAAGCAGATTTTGAAACTTCAGCAACTTTTTTTCCAATTTCTTTTACCTTTGATTCTATTTCTTTTGAATCCATGTTTTTCTCCCATAAAAAGTCAACGAGGAAGTTTAAACTTCCGATTTGACTTTTTTTATGCACATTCGCAATGTAATGAGAATGTGCTGTTAAAAATGAAGTTTGCAACGCAAACTTTTGAATAAAAACTCTGACGCCATCTCAGGCAAAGTTTTTATTACATCTCCCATAAAACTTTGCATTAGCACAACACAATTATTTGTATCGCACAAAATTGCCGAATCCAAGTTTCTGAAGTGCCACGCAAGTTTTAAAACTGTGTAAACTTTTTTTTCGCTAATTTCAGTTTATTTTAATTTGATTGCAAGCAAAGTTAAATCATCACTTTGTTCATCTTCCAAAACCATATCATAATCAATATAGTTGAAAGCATTTTCAACGTTTTCTGATTTTTTTGCTGCATATTCACTATATATATTAAAATACTTTAAAAGGAAATCGTCAATCTTTTTATCAACTTTCACATAATCTTTCTGTGTAACTTGAGGTGATTTATAAAGACGGAAGACTTTTTCAAGAGATGCGAGAGCTAAAACAGCTTCACTCACCGTTCCCTGACATTTTGTAAAATCAAATTCGAGTTTTTCCTGTTTATCAGGATTATCGATTTTCTGCAAAATATATTTCTTTTTATTATAGACAGATTCTATGATATTTACGATTCTTTCATAGCCGAATTCTTCTTTTGAATCTTCCATTTTAATTTCTGTTTCTTCTTTGTGAGTTTCAAGATTCATGCGTTTGACTTCTACTTGATTTTGACGGACAGAATAATCGGCTTCGCGAATTTTTCTTGTAGATTCTTCAATACCGTCAGTATATAAAAATAAAATATCACCATGATTTAGCACAGTTTTTTCTACCACAAATCCACCTTTCAGAGAAACAAGTTCAGAAGTAAAAATACCGGCGGTTGGACTTGACGAAAGTTGCAGAAGTTTCATTTTTTTTGTTTTAGAATCAAAAATGTGAACTAGGTTATCCCCGGCATTGCACATGTAAAGTTCACCGTTTTTTCTATTCAACAGACAGATTATCAAAGTGGCAAATTTTCCTTTTAAACCAAGACCTTCAATAAAATCATTTATCTGTTCGACAAGAAGAGATAGATTTACGCCGTCTTTTTTATATGTCCATTTGTCAAAAAAACGACGGAAAATTGTGGCTACAACTGTCATAATGATTGCTGCTGGAATTCCATGACCTGCTGCATCACATTTTATAACACAAAACCATGTATCATCCAGAATTTTATAATCAAAATAATCACCAGAAACTCCAGATTCACCTTCGTAATACCCAAAACATTCTAATTTATCATCACTGAATTCTGCAAAAGTCTGTTTGTTGTTAAAACCAGAATCCACGAGCGGCAAAAATGCTTTTTGAACTGCTTTACCGTCCATTGTAAGTTTTTCTTCTTCGGCATTGGCAATAAGTTCGTGAGTCATGTTGTTCACAGCATTTCCAAGCCGCCCTATTTCATCATTCTGTTTGATAACAACATCCTGACCTTTCAGATGAATTTTATTTTTTGTTTGACCAATCATAATAACGTGAGATTCAAGTTTTTTTATCGGCCGCACGATAATAACTGCAAAAAAGTATGCACCAAGACCACCAACAACAACTGCAAAGAAAGCAATAATAATAGCAAAACTGATGATTTTGAAAAGAGATCTGTCAAGTTCATCAATAAGACTTTGAGTAGAAAGTTCAAGATATACTACCGCATGAACATAATTTTCTGTAGTTCCCTGCCTATACAAAACAGGTTTATAGAAAATAAAATCTTTATTTTTTCTGTTAATATTATGTAAATCAAACTGCGGATAAGAACCTCCTGCTGTTTTTGAATAATCCTGTACCTGAATGTCAATTTCATTTCGCAAATCTGTTATCATAACTGAAATTCTATCAGCTTCATCATTATCTGCCTGAACATTACTTTTATAAAGGATTTCTGCCTGTTTTGTAAGGTCTTCGATTTTATTCGACAAATCGCTTAAATTTGTCGCAATCGTATAATCAAGGTTTAAGTATTTTTTTGTAACATCATTAATTTCAGAAACTGTCAGTTCAGATTCACCGTATATCAAAGATGAAGTGTCGATTTTTTCAAGAATCTGCGAATCATTTGTAGCCCAAACATAATTTAAGTTTTCACTTGAAAAATCTTCATATTTTTGACCGATAATCGTTATATATTTTACTTCTTCCATCGCATTTTTTTGATTTGGAAGCGAAGTTAATTCCAAAAGATTGTTTACAGGGAAAAAGTTTTTTACACCAGTACAAATACTTTCAAGCAAAACTTCTGCACGATTTTCCAGAGCAGTTGCCATAGTTTCTTCCTGAAGATTTATAATCCGCATACCATTTTGCATTGTAACTGCCAGAACTATTACAACGACAAGCGTATAAATAAAAATAATCAACTTGTCTTTTAAGCTAGGCAAACGTTTTTTCTTTTCTTTTTTGACTAATGGCATAATTTCTCCTTTTTCAAGAGCCCGCACTTCTTTTTTTGTAAGATTTTTTTCGCACTTCAATTTTATCGAAAAAATAATAAAAAACAGCAAAACAATGGTGACAAGAACAATCAGAATGAAAGCAATAATCAAATTAAGCTGAATTTTATATTCTGCTGATTCAAAATCAGAATTAAGTTTACTTTGTCTGTGATATTCACCTTCAATTTTTACAGTTCCAGACTGCAAAACGGTTAAAATATTGTCAGAAAAATAAAGTCCTCTGTCAGTGTGAAGAAGCCCAATTTTATATTGACCTTCTTCCAAATCATTTCCAAGATTTATATTTATGATTTTTGAATTATCAGAAACTTTAAATGGGTTTTCAGTATTTTTGATAACTAAATCGTATGGAAGTTTTCCATCTTTATCAATATAAATCTCACTGATTGTACCGTCATAAGTAAAACCACCTCCATAAACAGTCAAAATAATTTCACTTGCTTCATTTTTTTGTGATTCCACAGATGAAATATATGTCGAAGGCTGATATTTATTCAAAATGACGAGTGCACTTGAACTTTCTCCAAGATTACCGCATTCATCAATTGCTGCAACAGAAAAAACATAAACACCATTTCTCAGATTATAATAATTTTTAGATTTTAATCCTTGTGTTTGAATTTTATCTTGAAATTTTCGTTTTTTGAGAAGTTCTTTTTCATATTTTTGGTAAAGTTGATTTTTAATTTCTAAAACCTTTGCATCCGAAAGTTTCATCGGATGATTTTTTGATACAGCAATGGATTTTGGTATGCCGCCTGCATAATCAAAACGGTAAACATAACCTGCTGTATCTTCAGACTCAGATTTCTGCCATTCCAGTTTCATCGAGTTTGAATGCATAAATCCATATTTATCAAGATTGTTTAGTTTAATTTCTGGGGGTTTTGGCGGATCAATATCTAGAACAAAATTCGAATTCACAGTTTCTGACCAGTTTCCAGCATAATCTGTGATTTTTACTTTTAAAACATATTCCCCACTTTCTTCCATAGAAAACTTCAAGTTATTTTCTTTTGGAAAATGTTCAATCAGTTCAGGTGGTTCATTTTCGTCATCTTTTTTTGTCCACAAAAATGAATAGCCTGCAATCTGCGAAGAATCTTCTGGAAAAATGATTTTATAAGATGGATTTTTCTGTTTTGTCTTTTTTCCTTCAACAAAATTTACAGGTTTTACAACTGGTGGCAAAACTGATTTATCAGGAGAAAGAATTGCAATTCGATTATTTTTTTGCCAGACAAAACTCAAACTGTCTTCTATAATCAACGGATTCACAAACATATTTGAATTTTTATCTGAAAATAATTTTGTTTCTTCCCAATATTCTCCAGTTTTTTTTGCAAAATATATTGATTGGTGTCCTGTTCTATCATCAAACCATGTCAAATACAAATCATTTTGATATTCAAAAAAAATCGGTCTGCTTGCATTTGCTTTTGAAGTAATTTCCTGAGCAGAACCTGGAATAATTCCATTTTCACTGAATTTTGCAAACCAAATTGAAGTATCCTTATTTTCTGAGCGTTCCCATGCAATATAATTTTCACTATCAAAATTTATCATATTTGGACGCTGATTTTGAAATTCAAAAAATCCTTTTGTATTCTTTTGATTTAACGATTTTCTGTCTGTAAGTAAAACAGGGACAGTCCATTGCTCATTATTTTTTTTTGTCAGGTAAAGCTGATAGGAAATTTGATTTGTTTCTACTGAAAGATATTGAGATTGAAATACAACGTAATCATTTCCATTTGATTTATATAAAACTGGAATAAATGGATTGCTAAAACTTTCCGCCGGTTCAAAAACTTTCAGCTTAGACCAGTTTTTTCCATCTGCTGATTCTGCATAATATAATAGAAAATTGTTTTCAAATCCTACGGAACAAAAAAGTATAAATTTTTCTTTTGATGAAGCATAAATTTTTGGTGCAATTAGCAGAAGTTCTGTATCGATTTTTGTTTTTTCAAATGATTTACCTTTATCTGATGAACTGAAAACAAAAATGTCACCAGTTTGTGTTGCAGCACAAACAGCAATTGTGCCATTTTCAAGCACAGCAGCAGAATAAATATCAGGAACCTCATTTCCAGAATATTTTATTACACCTGAAAAAGTTCTGTTATCATAAAAACTATTCAGATTTTCATATTTTCTTAATGAAATGGAGATTTCTTTCTTTTTTGATTCTACTTCTTCCCAAAAAACATAAGTTTCATTACTGTTTTTTGCAACCAGAGGAAAAACTGATTCAGCATTTACAAAAGTTTTTGGCTTTTCCCAATAAAAATCCTGTGCATGAACTTTAGACAGTCCAAAAATGCACATTATTATTGAGAAAAATCTGAAAATTATTGATAGTCTTACTATCTTTTTGATAGTCATACTTTCTTTTTGATAGTATATTCTATCACTTTTCCTTTTCATTCCATTCATATATCACATCGCACCAACACAACTCATCTTTTTTTTTCAAGTTTTTACAGAAATACATAAAAAAATTGTTAACTTCTTGCTTCAATCTTATTTTTTAGGTCCTGAACTTTTTGCAAAGAAGCATTTCCTTTTTTCTGTAAAATTTTTTCCAGAATTATATTTGCACCAATTACATTATTTGCCTGAAGTCTTTGAACGGCAAGCTGATAAAGTCTTTCATCTTCCGTAGAAAGCACAGTTATGACAGTTCCTCCAATTTTTGTTGTAATTTCATCTTTCAATTTTACGGCTTCGTCATTATCCATAACAAGACTTAATGATTCGTCAACTTTTGCAAGTGCCTGTTTTAATTTTTTTTCATCACCTTTTGCACTGCTATATATTTTTTTTGCTTCTGACAAAAGTTGATTTGCTTTTTTCACACCTGAATTATCGGCTTTTTTTTGCCTTATCCCAATATCAATTTCTACTTTGTAAATCAGTTCTTTGAGCCCTTTATAGTTCGGCTGAATTTCATAATAATCAAGCAGATTTGCATAACCTTCTTTTCTTGTTTTTGGATTTTCGCACATCAGTTTTGCAGCATTAATTTTTTGACTGAATTCATTTTCAAACTTTTTTGGATCCTTCAACTGATTAATGCGCAGAGTTAAAATTGCAGCTTCCTGATTCAGAGGATAAACAAGCTGCAGTTTTTGAACATTTTCAATCGCAATATCCAGTTTAGAAATTCCTTCTTCGCGTCTACCCTTTTTTATAAGTTCGGAACCTTCTTCAAAATATGCATAAGCAAGATTTAAAAGTTGCGACATTTCTGGATACTGAGGTGCAGAAACTGGAATATCACGGCCTGTTTTCATGGAAATTGCTGAATTTACAAAGTTTGAAAGCATCACAATTTCTTCGTCAGCGATTTCGTTTGTCACAGCCCATCTGCTTTTTGCCTGATTTAAATATCTTTGGGCATCTTCAAAACGTCCATTAAAATATGCATCTTTAGCTTTATTTTTCAGTTCACGGACATCTTTTACAACAATTTCATTTTCGAGTTTTGCGATTTTCGTTCCAAGTTCATAAAGTTTTGCGTCACATTCTAAACGCAATTCATAATCATCCTGATATTTCAATGATTCATCATATTTTTTCAATGAATCCTGAAGTTTTTTTCGTGCCGTTTCAAAATTATTTTTTTCAAGTGAATTTTGGGCTTCATTGAACCGCAATTCAGCTTCATTTTTGGCCAGAATAGATTTATTTCTCTGCTGTTTTGCAGTTCCAAGCAAAGTATTACATTTTTTTTCATATTCGATGAAGTTTTTGTGCTGATTATCCATATAATCCAGATAAAATCCCTGTGAACCAGAAGTATTATAATCAGAAACGATAAAAGCATTTTCTTTAAGATTTGAATCAACTGCATCACAATAATTTTTTATTTTATTCTGTGTGTTTTTAATTTTTGACTGCGCTCCGGCTATCAAAATTTGTGCAAAATCAGGATAACAATATAAAATGCCCAAATCATCTTCAACTTTCTGTTTTTTGGAATAATCAAAATCTACGATAGTCTGGGAATTTTCTTTCATTAACTTGATTTCTTCATTAGAAAGCTGCACAGGAAAACCTTTCAAAAGTTTCTGTGCCACTTCAAATCTTTTTTCTATATCAAATGAATTTGTTTCAATGCTTGATTTATAAGCGTAAAAAATCTGATTAAACAAATCTAGCTGAATATTTCTTGCTTCATTAAACGTTTTATCTACCAGAAACGAATAAGTCTGCAAAAGAGAATTCCAAATATCCTTTTTCTGTTTTTTATATTTATTATACCAAGAATAATTTTGAAGTTCATAATCATCTTTGTTTCCAACAATGCTAGCTGCCTGTGCCGACAATTCAAAAAGATTCTGAATTTTTTTATCATTAGAATTTTCAGTGTCATTCAGAATTTTTTCAATCAGTTTTGACTGTTCTTTTTGAATTTCGACCAGTCTGAAATAAAGTTCATTAACAGAAAGCGTTTTTTGAGTTAATACCAAAAGAGTATCGCCAAGAACATAATAATATTCAAGTGGATTTTCTTTGTGATAATCAGGATGATTTTCCAAAAGATTATAAAAATCCAGGATTTTTTTCTGAAGAGCGACGAACTGCGTTATCGATTCAAGATTTTCCTGCATTTTTTCTTTATCTTCGTTATTCAGGCTGTCTGTAAAATCAAAATAGTTTTTTTGAAGTTGTGTAAAAACCATGTCGTTCAGATTTTTGACAGTCAAATCCCAGTAATATTCCACGCAGCCCAAAATCCCCGAATGAGAAATAGTATCAACTCCACTGATAAAACGAATCATAAACGGAATGTAGGAAGCATCGTTTAAATCTGTATCATAATTTTTTTCATAAAGTTCTGCCATTTTATCAATTATCTGTAAAAGATTATTTCTGATTTCTGCAAGAACTTTTATTGATTCTGTAATATTTTCAATTTCCTTATTTATTTCGTTATATTTTTTTTCAGAAACAAGTTCGTAAATAATTTCTATCTGTTCATTTATCAGATTAACAAGAGTTTTATCTTCAAAAATGATTGTTTGATTTTCCAGCTGCTTTATCAGATTCTCCATCTGTTCTATGATTTGCGGATTATTTTCCCATTTTGCATAAAAATCATCTTTGTAAAGCCAAAATCCTTCCTTTATTTTTAAAATAGACAGATTATAAAGTTTTCTTTCTGTAAACGAGGCTGATTCTTTTTGAATATTTAAAAAAAGCGAACGAAAATAATTGAATTCTGAAGATTTTTTTACATCTTTAATGAAATTCTGGATTTGATTCGATGGATTTTTTTCAAACTGTTCAAGCTGTTCTGTTATTTCATATATTTTCTGATTATTTTCTGGTTCATTTTCAATAATCCACAATAGCTGTTCTGCCAATGCGGAATATTGTTTTCTTACATTCATGATTTTTTTGATGCGAAGTTGTACATTATCAAAATTTTCTGGATGCTTTTTTAAATAACTGTTCAAAAGCTGCAAAGCTGTATCATATTCTGTATCTTTTATAAGTCTGTCAATTTCGAATAAAGAAATTTCTTCGGCTTTTTGTGCATAACCATAAAAAGTAAAAAAGAGAAACCAAACTGAAATCAACACAAAAAAATTCTTTTTCATCAAAAAATTACTTACTTGGAGTTCAAATTGCAAATAGAACCATACTATTTTTTTATACTTACAATTTTACGCAATTTATTATATAATATTTATCGGTAAAATTACATAGGTTTTCAAGAATCAGATTATGTAATTTTTTTTTACATTTTTTGATGATAAAAACACTCAAATAATTATGATGATGAAAAATTTTCACAAATCAATTCTGTTTTTCTCTTTATTTTTTATCATGAATGCATCTCTTTTTTGCGAAACAGTGCAGATAAATTTTGCAGAAATTCAAAAACTTCCTTCATTTTATGATTTTTTGAATTCTACGGAAGATTCATCACCGCAAATTAATTCTTTTTTTTCAGCAGCTAAACCATTTGGAAACAAAGCACAAGTTTTTGGTTCATCTTATTCGGCTCTCTGCGACGATTTGGGTTATTTTTATTCAAATCCAAGTGCAGCTTCTCTTCAAAAACAAACCCAGGCAGGCGGATTTTTAGAATATGATTTTGGCTCCACTCTTTTTGGTGGTTTTGGACTTACTCGCCGTGCAAAAAATAAGCCAGATTTTGGTTATGGACTTTTTGGCACAATTTTTTCTATGACAAATGAAAAATATTTTGAAGTTGTGACTGGTTTAAACTTATCTTATAATTTTCTTGCCGGCTATGATTTTAAAGGAATTTGTGCCGGAATCAATATTAAAACAGGATGGCAAAAAGGCTCATTTTCTTCCATAAATAATATTAATCAAATTAATTTTGTTACCTGCGATTCAAACAGCCTTTTTTCCATATTTTTTGATTTGGGCGTGATGACTCAATTTAATCTGTTTAAGTTTTTTTATTCACGCGAACCAAATGTAAAAATCGGATTATCTCTTAAAAATCTTGGAATTGTGATTGACAAATCATTTGGAATTGCGAAAAATAATCCTCTGCCTTCAGAAATTAATCTGTCTTTTTCCTGCAAATTTTTAAAACCAGTAACTTTATGTGGAGGCACTTCTTATCCATTAAATTTTTCTGATTTTTCTCAAATTTATGTTCCGTCTGTTTCTTTTGGATTTGATTTTTATTTAAAAGACACAATTTCACTTTCTCTTGGAACAGAATTCAAAAAAAATAAATCACAGTTTTCTGCAGGAATTGATTTACAGTTTTCTGGAAAAAAAATTGATTTAAACTATTCTCTTGATTACATTTCAAACGAAGTTCAAAATCACAGAATCTCACTTTCATTTAAAGTACTTTTGGGCGACAATGACAGAAGTCTGATTGATTACATGGTGGATAAATATTATCAGGCAGGATTGGATTACTACGCAAACGGAGAATGGGAAAAAGCTATCAAAGAATGGGATAAAGCACTTAAACTAAATAAACATTTTGACCCAGCCATTTTGTGCATTGAAAGCGCACAGGAACAAATCAAAATGTTTAAAAACATTTCCGATAGCTTGAATTTCGAATAAAAAAATTACATTACAAATAATTATTTCTTTTTTGCAAAAATTTTGTAATTCATCCATGGAAATACAGAATCTTTTGCTTCAATTCGGGTAAGCCATTCTGTACTTACGGTATTTGAACCAAGCGCATCAAATATGTATGTAAACGCAACAATTGATTCGGTAAACCTTCTTTCAGCATATTCAAGGAAGTCAGAATCATCAATATATTGTGCCAATTTTGAACTCAAAGAAAGCAATAATTCCTGCGCTCCAAGATTCAAAAGGCGGTTTTTTAAACCTGAATCACTTGGAAAACGTTCTGCCAAATCTATCATTCTTTCACATGCTTTATAAATATAACGCATCATCCAACTGTTTTTGCTTGAAAGAAGATTTTCGCCATAGCCTTCACCACAACTAGATGAAAAATATGGTGTAATTTTTTCGTAAACTGAAGGATTTGCGCAAAGACTTGAGCAACTTGTATTTTCAATATCATATTGGTTCAGAAGAACAATCACATTTTCAAAAAAATCTGTAAATTCAAACCAGTTTTTATTAAATTTATCTAAATCAAAAGTGCAGACATCAATATAAAAATCAGTATTACTGTCTTCTTCACACATTTTATTTAATCTTGCAGAATGTGATTCGAGAAAACTTTTTGCATCTTCAATAACCTGTGCATGGGCAGAATCTCTATCATAAATACAGCCTTCTTTTTGACTTACATCACGATTTAAATAAGAATATCCAGTTGAAAAACGAAGTGTTCCTTCCTGCATAACTGGTGAAAGACTTTCAATATCAAGTTCAAAACCAATGTCGCTGTTTAAGTTCAGATATTTTTTATTGTAAATCAGCCCTTTTTCACCAAAAAACTCTTTTTCAACATAATAATCATCTGCAAAAAGAACAAAATTTCCAATTCTGCATGGTATGTATGTACCATTTTCTGGTATATTTTCTGCCAAAAGGAAACTTCTAGAATCAACGATAGTATATGAATATCCATACGCTTTTATAATTTTTTCAAGTCCTTCAAAATATCCTTTTTCACAAAGCCAGAATCCTTCAGGAATTGTTCCAAAAACTTTTCTGTATGAATATAAGCCTGTTTCTATCTCAGCAGAAATAATTTCGGGTAAATCAACATAATGCGGAAGAAAAATATCTGTTCCGCAAGTTCCAAGAATTTCAATCATTCCCTTCTGCATGTAATATTTAAAAACTGGAAGGAGGCGTTTCTGGTATTTTTCTGCAAATTGATTTTTTAAAAGTGTGTTTTTTTCAATTTCAGCTTTTATTAATGAAATGATTTTTGGATTGTCTTTATTTCTAATCAGTTCTTTTTGACCAAGAATATTTCTGTTATCAAGCCAATTCAGATAATCTTCCTGCAGAGAATCAGATGACAGAAGATTACAAAGCACAGGAGGCATTACTACAGAAAAACAAAACCGATTTCCTTCCGTTTCGAATCTTTCAAGCATGTTCAATAATGGAATATAAACATTTGAAATATTTTCAAAAAACTTGTTTTTCATAGGGGCATTTATTTTTTCTTCTTCATCTGTATGACGGAAAAATTCCTGGCTAGCCTTTATAATAAAACTGATTTTTTTCTGCATTTTTTAAATATTCTCCCATAAAAAAAGTCAATGAGGAAGTTTCAACTTCCGATTTGACTTTTTTACGCACATTCGCAATGTAATGAGAATGTGCAGTTAATAATGAAGTTTGCAACGCAAACTTTTGAATAAAAACTCTGCCTGAGATGGCGTCAGAGTTTTTATTACACCTCCCATTTCATTACATAAAAGAGTGTCTATGATTTTTATATTGTTCCATTAATACATCTTCCATTCCAGATAATTTGAGTTTATTTGAAAAACTATTATCTTTTGCAAAATTCAATTCATTTATCCATGATGAAGTTTTTGGAACTTTTATTTCTGAGGATATAGCCATTGTTTCCTGTGAGTTTACTTTGCATGCCAGAAGTTCTATTTTGACAAAATCAATTCCTTTAGGAAGCAAAACATACTGTTCCTGACTTTCATCCAACACCTGAACTTCAAAAGAATCGGTAATCATAGAATTTTCAGATTTTTTATAAGTATTTACTTTTATGTGAAGTGTTTCTTTTTGATATTTGATTTTGTTCATATCAAATTCACTGATATTCCAGAATACAAAAAGCCATGCCGGATTTCGAAGAATTGCAGCAATCTGTGTTTCATTATAATTTGCAGGAAGATTGATTTCTTCATTTTCTTCATCATCATCTGTAATTATCATTTGCAAATCACTGGCATTTGATTCTTCCTGTGCAAGTTCAAGAAGTTCAGCAATCAAAAAACGACGATCTAAATCTTGAGGTACATCAACCCCATATTCATCTGCAAGTTTTACAAGATCTTTAAATGCAAGAGTTTCTAAATATGCACAACTTATCTGTTCATTATTCATAGTATCATATAATCTAAAAAAAAAGCACAAGTGTCAAGATGAAAAATTGTCAAGTAAAAATTTTTCAAACATTTGTTAGAATTTTATGATAAAAAAAAGACTGCAAAAATCACACACTTTTTTGCAGTCTTTATAATTGTTTTGAAAAGTCACACATACTTTCCAAAATTTATGAAGTAAACATAATCGGTAACATTCAGGTGTCTGGATGTCTTCCCACCCGAAAAGTTATTCTTACCAACTTATTTTTATTATCGGATAATACAGATTTTCCTTTAGAAAAAAACTTATAATAAACAGTTATTTTTAAGTTTTTATCAAAAACTTTTTGTCTCTTTTTTTAATAATTTTATGAATATAATTAAAGTTTAATCCAATATCTACCGATATTAAAAAATGGGTAATTATTATGGAAAGTTTTTCTTTTGAATCATTGAAAAAAGGGCTGTCTTTCACTGACGACCTTTTATTAGACAGTTCATTTATCCTCCTTCCAAAAACAGTTACAATAGAAGACTCATTATTAAAACTTCTTTCTGAATGGAATATTAAAAATGTACATTGCAATGGAAATCTGAGTCTTGGTGAAGCAGAAGAATCAGAAAAAAAAGAAAACACTATTGTATTGGAAGATTTTGAAGAAAAACCAAAAGAAAAAATAAGTACAAATGTCAAAAAAATAATCGAAGATACCAGAAACACACGTACTGATAATACAGATCAGGCACGTATCGATATGGTTACCAAAGTTTACAGCGAATATGTTAATTACATTGAACAGGTATTTACTCATTATGCAACTCACAAAGAAATAGATAAAGATGAGCTTTCTGAAACTGTACAGGAACTTTGTGTTTTCATAAAAGACCACAGACGTTTTATTTTACGAGTTAATCATTCATATAATAATCCTGATAAGAACTTTCTCGTTGTTCATTCAATGCGCTCAACAGTTTTGTGTATTGCAATTGCACAACAATTACATTTACCACTCTCAAAAATGATTGATTTAGGTGTTTCATGTATAATTCACGAAATTGGAATGTTACGTTTACCGCCACAATTATATATGTCCAAACGAAAACTTAATCCATCTGAAAAATTTCAGATTACAAAACATACAATTCTTGGGTATACAATCACAAAAGATTTAAATTTCCCGCTTCCAGTTCAGCTTGGAGTACTTGAGCACCATGAAAAATCAAATGGAGCTGGATATCCACGTCATCTCACAGGAGATCAGATTTCTTCGATTGGAAGGATCATTGCTGTTGCCTGCACCTATGAAGCAATTTCATCTCCACGTTCCTACAAAGATGACAGAACTTCTTTTGATGCGCTTTTGGAATTGATTCAGAACAAAGAAAATCAATATGACGGAAATGTTTTAAAAGCACTTTTATATACAGTTTCTCTTTATCCTATCGGTACTTACGTTTATCTTTCAAACAGAAAAATTGCCGAAGTAATTGATTCTAATCCTAAAAATCCGAAATGTCCTATCGTTCAGTTAATTACTGAAAAAGAAGCTGATGGAAGTCCAAAAACTATTCAGACAAATCCAGCTGAAATATTCATATCAAGAATTCTTACAAAACAGGAAGAACAGGATATTATTAAACTTCTTGAGCAAAAGAGGCAAATGATTGCAGATGCTCAAAAACAAGTCGAAAACAATCAACAATCTCAAAATGATTTTACAGAAATAATTTCTCTTGACGAAATTGAAGAAACTCAACCTGCTCCTGTTGATACAGAAAAGACAAATCAGATAATCAACAAGGAAACTCAAAAAGAATTAACTCCAATTCATCATCATTCTGAAAACAATAACGAAAGTTCTTCTGGTGACAGTGAAATGGAAGATATTGACATCAACTTTTTTAATTAAAAAACATTCTGATTTTTTCTACATCTTCATGGAATTTTTCATCGATTACAGGCGGATGTTCATAAAAATACATAATCTGATCCATTTCTTCTTGAGATTCTACTCCCCAGATTGGAATAACACTTTCAAACTGATGCAAAAAGCCAAAAGCCAAAGGAATGTTCTGCACTACTCCGCCGCACAAAGGCTGCATCGCAATAAAGCCGACATCATGTTCTTCGCAAAGTTTAACAAGCTCAATTGTATCTTCGCTACTGAGCATATTGAAAGGAAACTGAAGTGTTTCATATAAATCAGAGAGAACAGCTTTTTTTGCAGTTTCCAGATTTGTTGTGACAATGCCGATGTGAGAAACTTTTCCATTTATTCTTAAATTCTGCAAAGTATCATAAATTTTGTCAGCACCGCCTGGCACTGGAATAAATTTTTCTGTTTCAAACTGAAATAAATCAACATAATCGCAATGCAGATTCATAAGACTGTTTTCCAAATCTTCTTTTATTTCGGATGAAGTTCTGGCAGTTGTTCCTGTGGAAATAAAAACATTTTTCCGAATATCATATAAAGCATCGCCAAGAATTTTTTCACTTTCAGATACTTTTGTTGATGTATCAAAAAAATTAATGCCGTCTTCATAAGCTTTTCTGACGATTTTTCCAGCTTCTTCTTCACTATCTACGTTACAAAGTCTGAATCCGCCAAAAGCTACACGTGAAATCAAAAGATTTGTTTTACCCAAACGATTATATTCCATATTATGAACCTGCAAAAAAAATTTTCAAAGAAAGACGACTGCGAATATTCACAGCCATCTTGAAAATAAATCATCAAAAAAAAATTATCTGTCAGTTCTTACTACTGGTTTATAATTTTTTATTGCTTTTTGAATGAAGAATACTAAATCATCCAAAGAAACACGTTCCTGCTTCATAGAATCACGGAAACGAACTGTAACAGTGTTGTAAAGTTCATTTTTTGAACCGTCTTCTTTTGTTTCCGAGATTGTATCGTAGTCTACAGTTACGCAGAATGGAGTTCCAACTTCATCCTGACGGCGATAGCGCTTACCTACAGTTCCAGAAGTATCGTAATCAGTTACAAAATCTTCTTTAAGCATGTGCTGAATTTCTTTAGCTTTTTCTGCAAGTCCATCTTTTTTCATCAATGGAAGAACAGCAACTGTTATTGGAGCAAGACGAGGATCAAGATGAAGGACAGTGCGGTAATCTTCTTTTCCTTCTTCTGTAGAAACATTTTCTTCTTCATAAGCTTCGCAAAGGAACATCAAGAAATTGCGGTTCAAACCAGCTGAAGTTTCAATGACATAAGGAATATATTTTTTGTTTCCATCTTCCTGGTCGATGTAAGACATATCTTTCTTTGAATATTCTTGATGCTGTGAAAGGTCAAAATCTGTACGCGAGTGGATTCCCTCTATTTCTTCAAAACCGATTGGGAAATTGTATGTGATATCGTAAGCATCTTTAGCATAATGAGCAAGTTTATCATGATGATGCCATTTTAACTGATTCTCTGGAATTCCATATTTTAAATAGAATTGCCAGCGGTCTTTTCTCCATCGTTCAAAAACTTCGTCTTCTGTTCCAGGTTTGCAGAAATATTCCATTTCCATTTGTTCAAACTCTGCTGTTCGGAAGATAAAGTTTTTAAAAATTATTTCATTACGGAAAGATTTTCCAACTTGAGCAACACCAAAAGGAACTTTCATGCGGTTAGACTGCACAATATTTTTAAAATCAGTGAAAATTCCCTGACATGTTTCAGGACGAAGATAGATTAAATGAGATTCATCTGCAATTGGTCCCTGATAAGTTTTAAACATAAGATTGAATTCACGAACTGCAGTATATTTTCTTTCTTTACTTCCGCAAACAGGGCAGTTAATATGTGCATCAATGAAATCTTTCATTTCTTCGTGTGTCATTGTGTCAACAGGTTTTCCAGGATTAATATCTGGATTGGCAGCAACAAAATCTTCAATCATTTTATCTGCACGGTGACGAGCCTGACATTCAAGACAGTCTATCATTGGGTCAGAAAAGTGATCTGCGTGACCAGAAGCTTTCCATGTTGTATGATGCTGGAAAATTGAAGAATCCAAGCCTACAACATCATCATGAAGCTGCGTCATATAATGCCACCATTCATTTTGAATATTTCGTTTAAATTCAACACCTAAAGGACCATAATCCCAAGCTCCTGCCTGACCACCATAAATTTCAGATGCCTGATAAACAAAACCGCGTCTTTTGCAAAGACTAATAATTTTATCTAAAGTACACGCGTGTGTATCTTTTGTATTTGCCATTTTTTACCTCACTTTCGACTCTGGCGTGGGCCGTTTTTGATATATATGAAGATAAATTATAACACAAAATAATGATTAAGACAACAAAACTATTTTTTATATCATGACAAAAAGGGGACAAACCTTGAATCACTTATGATAAAAAAATGAACAAGACAAATGTCGAGTTTTAAATTTTTATTGAGGGGGTAGTACAACCCCCTCAAAACGGCGAAGTCAAGGCTTTAAGCGTTAGCGTGCCTTGACTCGACGTATTCTTTGGGTGGCTTTTTGCTTCGCAAAAAAAGCGAGAAATGCATAGCATTTCTCGTCCCGAGTTTGCATTGCAAACTCGCGCTTTTCAGGGTTCCGTACGCACTTCGTGCTACCTTCATTCCTTCGCTACGCTTCGGAACTGGCTACGCCAGCCCTTACAATCCTTGCCACTGTTTAAAATTAAAAAATTCGAAATTGAATCGAACAGTCTTTATTTTTGAAAAAAATAAATAGGTCTGTCCCTGGCTCGTGTGTAAAACTAGAATACCACCGAACGCTTTGTCAGCACGAGCCGTGAGTTTTTTTTTAACGCTTCGCTAAAAAACTCAGAGAAAATTTATGTTTAAACCAAGGTCTGTCCCTGATTAAAAAAAACATACAAACCTACTAAAACAATAGGTAAACCTATTTACTTTTATTTGTTTTTAATATAAATTGTGCATTATGAAAAAAATAATTTTTGTTTTATTATCATTTTTATTTGTTACCACAATATTTTTCAGTTGCAAAAAAACTGAAAAAGTTACTGAATTGAAAGTTTATTCTATTATACATGAAGAAGAAACTCTCGCTCTGACTAATCTTTTTACTGAAAAAACAGGAATTCCTGTAAATTTTCTGCGTGCTACAACTGGCGAACTTGTAAATCGCGTAATTTCAGAAAAAGATAATCCTCAGGCTGATATTCTGCTTGGGGGTGCTTCTTCTTATCATATAAAAGCATCAAAAGAAGGTGCTCTTGAATCTTACAAATCACCATTAGCAAAAGATCTTCCTTCTTATGCCGTAGGACAGGATAATACTTGGACAGGTTTTTGTGTATTAACTTTGGGAATTGGAATAAACGAAGAACGTTACGCTGAAAAATTTCCTGATATTCCTGCACCTAAAACTTGGGATGATTTATTGAATCCAGCATATAAAGGTGAAATTGTTTTGACTAATCCTGTTGCGTCTTCTACTGCATATTTATTTGTTCAGAATCAGCTTCAAAGACTTGGTTGGGATGAAGGCTGGAATTATCTTTTGACACTGGCACCACTTGTTGGTCAGTTCCCAGACAGTGGAAGCGCTCCTGCAAAACTGATTGGAACAGGCGAATATTCACTTGGAGTTTCCTATATTCATGCACTTGCAAAATATAAAGCTGAAGGTTTTAAAGTCCGCATGATTGCTCCTCCTAAAACAGTTGGTGATGTTGACTGCATTTCTATCATGAAAAATACAAAAAACTTAAAAGCTGCACAGAAATTTGTTGACTTTATGCTTTCGACAGAAGCACAGGAATTAATGAGTTCTATAGATTTTACAATTCCAGTAAATCCAAATGCAAAAGGTGCTGAAGGTTCTATTCCAGTTTCCACTCTGGAATTAATCAATTATGATGTAAAAAAAGCTTCTGAACAAAAAGATGAAGTTCTAAAAAAATGGACAGAAAATGTAAAATAACTCTGTCAGAAAAAAAGATTTCCTTTTGGGATTTTTTTAATGGCAAAAAAATTACAGGCAGCAAAACATTTTATTTAATCTGGTTTGCTGTCTTCATTTTTTTATCTATATTTATCCTCTTTCCTTTGATTTGTGTTTTATTTTCTCCAAGCATTGATGATTTTAAACATGTTTTTTCAATGCAAATCTGGAAAAAGGCAACATTAAACACTTTTTTGGAATGTATCTGTTCTTCTTCGCTCTCTGTTTTGATTGGGTTTATTTATGCCTATGCTGTATACAAAACAAGAATTCCATTCAAAAAGTTTTTTTCGTTTATCCCTATTCTGCATTTGCTTACTCCGCCTTTTGTCGGAGGTCTTTCGTTTATTCTTTTACTTGGAAAACAGGGATTTATAACTCACACTCTTTTAGGTCTTGACATTTCACTTTATGGTTTTAGAGGACTTCTAATTGCTCAGACACTTTGTTTTTTTCCTATTTCTTTTATGATTTGTGGAGAAGCTATTCAAGGAATTGATGATAATCTTATAAAAGCTTCAAAAAGTCTTGGAGCTGGTCATATTAAAACTTTTTTTACAGTTTCACTGCCCATTTGTCTTCCTGCTATTTTCTCTTCCATGCTTTTTATTGCAGTTTCAGTGATGAGTGATTTTGGGAATCCTATGATTGTGGGAGGACGATTTCGGGTTCTTGCTGTTGAAATTTATACTCAGCTCACAGGATGGATGAATTGGGGAACAAGTACTGTTCTGGGAATTATTTTGCTGATTCCTTCTATTATAATGTTCATTTTTCAAAACAGATTGACAAAGAAAAATCTTTTAAAAACTGCAACTGCTTCTATAAAAAAGAATTCTACAGATGATGATGCTTTAAAATCATGCAGATTTGTAAAAGTTTTTATGACTATTTTTTGCATTTTTATATCAATTTGCGTTCTTTCGCAATTTATTGCAATAATCGCAGGAAGTTTTCAAAAACTTTGGGGAATAGACACCACTTTTACTCTAAAACATATTCAAAACCTGAAACGATGCACAAAAGAACTATCAAACAGTCTTCTATTTTCTGTGATTTCTGCGGCATTGAGTACAATCATTGCAGGTTTTTGTGTTTTTTTTGTGTACAGAACAAATTCTCCGCTGAAAAAATATTTTGATGTTTTATCTCAACTGCCTGCTGCAATTCCTGGAACATTATTCGGACTTGCAATTTCGATTGCGGCATCAAAAATCAAATTCACAAATTCTGCTTTTTTAATAATCATAGCAATAACAATCGGTTTTATGCCATTTTCATTTCGTTCTATTGCATCAAAAGTAAGTCAGATAAATACATCGCTTGATGATGCTGCCTCTTCTTTAGGAGCAGGAAAAATCAAAACTTATTTTACTGTAATTTTGCCGCTTTCAAAAGGTGCTTTTTTTAATGCTTTTGTGTATAATTTTGTGCGCGGTGTGGGAACTATGAGTGCTGTTATTTTTCTTGTTTCGTTCAAAACTCCACTTGCTTCTATAAAAATCTTAAATCTTGCGGAACAGGGATTTTGGGGAGATGCTGCAGCACTTGCACTACTTTTGACACTAATCACTTTTGTCATAATCGGTTTGTGTAAATTTATTTTATTTTTATGGAGCAGATTTTGGATTGTAAAGAAATTGCATTAAAAATTTCAAATGTCAGTTTTTCATATAAAAAAGGAACACAGGCTATCAGCAAGTTAAATCTTGAAGTGCAGAAAGGAAGTTTTACTACTCTTCTTGGTGAAAGCGGTTGTGGAAAAACAACTATTCTTAAATTGATTTCAGGATTTTTGCAGCCAGATACGGGAACTATTGAAATTGACGGTGTAAATCAAAACAGAATTGAACCTGACAAAAGAAAAATTGCATTTGTTTTTCAAAATTATGCATTATTTCCACATCTTACTGTAAAACAGAATATTTTGTATGGTGTTAAAAATAAAAAAAATGAAGATAACTGCAGGATTTTTGAAGATACTGTAAAATCGCTTAATCTGGAAGATTTTTTAACCCGCTATCCACACGAATTATCTGGTGGTCAGCAGCAAAGAGTTGCGCTGGCACGTTCGCTTGTTTTGAGTCCGAAAATTCTTTTAATGGACGAGCCACTTTCAAGTTTGGACACAAAACTGCGGGAAAAAGTACGGGATGAATTAAAAGAAATTCAGCAGAAACTAAAAATCACGACTATCTACGTAACCCACGACAGGGAAGAAGCTTTGTCGCTTTCTGATAAAATTGCTGTTATTCATGATGGAAAGATTTTGCAGGAAGGGAGTCCAAAAGAACTTTATTTTACTCCAAAAAATCTATATACAGCTGATTTTATCGGGCATGCGAATTTTTTAACTAATAATAAAAACACTTTTCTAGTGCGTCCGCAATGGTTTTCTCTTTGTGATGATGAAGAAAATGATTTGCACGGTAAAATTGAAGAAATCACATTTTTGGGCGATACAACAAGACTTATAATTAATCTTGCCGATAAAAACTTATTTACAAGTACACAGAATTTGATTGTCGATTTACCAACAATTATCTGCGAAGATTTGAAAAAAGAAAATTCTATTTTTCTGAAAATATTAAAAAAATGGAAATTCTAACTATACTTAAAAAATCACTGCCGCTTACAAATGAAGAGCCCCCAAAACTTCTCCAAGTGATTCGTGAAATACAAGATTTGCTTTATAATCTGCCATAGTTTGTGATTTATTTATGAGTATCAGATTTTTTCCATGAAAATAATCAATAAAACTTGCAGCAGGATAAACTATCAGCGAAGTTCCACCAATGATAAGCGTATCAGCATTGTGAATTGCGTTTACAGCTCCTTCTACGACATAATCATCAAGGCCTTCTTCATAAAGAACGACATCTGGTTTTATAAGACTTTTACAATCACATAGAGGAAGTCCGTTGTTTTCATTTTCGCTTTCAATTATCTTTTTTTCTGAATAAAACTTATGACATTTTGTACAATAATTACGCAAAACGCTTCCATGAAGTTCAAAAACATTTTTGCTGCCTGCCATCTGATGAAGTCCATCAATATTCTGGGTTACAATTGCCTTGAGTTTTCCTTTTTCTTCCATTTGTGCAAGAACTTTATGAGTAGTATTCGGTTTCGCATCAGGATAAAGCATTTTTTTGCGATAAAATCTGTAAAATTCTTTTGTATCTTTTTCAAAAAATGTGTGACTCAAGATTTGCTCAGGAGGAAATTTCCACTGTTGATAATATAATCCGTCAACACTTCGAAAATCAGGAATTCCGCTTTCAGTACTGACTCCAGCACCACCAAAAAAAACAATATTTAAACTTTCATCATAGATTTTCTGAAAGAGTTTAAGTTTTTCTTTTGATTCTTCATTCATATTTTTATTATAAATCACAAATTAAAAAAAATAAATGGCTGAGGAGTTTTTTGAAATAGATTCTTGAAATGGAATTTTATAATGAAGTTTTGAAATGAATCCGTAACGAAAAAGAAAAACACCCGGCGCATTTTACCGGGTGTTTTTGGACTTAAAAGGTTATGCTACTCTGTTGGACGTTTTTTCAAGTTTTTGCTTTCTGCAATTGCCTGACCTTCGCCAACTTTCTGTTCCATCATTGCTCGAACTTTCAAAGGAAGTCCTGCGAGTGTGATGAATCCCTGAGCATCTTTGTGATTGTAAAGTTCACCTGTTGTAAATGAAGCAATTGATTCGTTGTAAAGGCTGTATTTTGAACCAGAACCTGCACCACGAATTGCACCTTTTACTACTTTTACTTTAGCCCAACCTGTAACAGTTTCTTCAGCTTTATCAATAAAAGCCATACATGAATCCATCAAAGTTGTGAACCATTTTCCATCGTAAATGAGTTCCGACATTCTTAAAGAAACCTGCTGTTTAAAATGATATGTTTCGCGGTCAAGACAAATGTGATCCATCATTCTGTGAGCAAAATAAAGGATTGATCCGCCTGGAGTTTCGTAAACACCACGGCTTTTCATCCCGACAAAGCGGTTTTCACAGATGTCAACAAGTCCAACTCCATTGCGTCCGCCAATCACGTTCAGTTCATTCAACAAATCAAGGGCATTCATTTTTTTGCCGTTCAAACCAACTGGAATTCCTTTTTCAAAATCAATTGTAACATATTCACCATCATCTGGAGCTTCTTCTGGAACAACTGTATTTTTGAGCATATGTTTGTAGTTTGGTTCATTTTCAGTTTTTTCAAGTTCAAGACCTTCATGACTTAAATGCCAGATATTTTCATCGCGCGAATATGATTGGTCTTTTTTCATTGGAACTTCAAGTCCACGGTCTTCAAGATATTTGATTTCGGCTTCACGGCTATCCATGTTCCATTTATCATCACGCCATGCTGCAATTACCTTCAAATCTGGGGCAAATGCTTTGATTCCAAATTCAAATCGAACCTGGTCGTTTCCTTTTCCTGTTGCACCGTGACAGATTGCAACAGCTTTTTCCTGACGTGCATATTCTACAAGAATTTTTGCAATCAGCGGGCGGGCTGTCGAAGTTCCCAAAAGATATTCATCTTCATAAACTGCATTTGCTTTGAGCGCAGGCCAAATGTATTCTTCAATATATTCCTGGCGAGCATCAACAACGTAACAAGCAGAAGCTCCAGTTTTCAAAGCTCGGTTTTTAATTGCTTCCCAGTCGTCACCTTGTCCAACATCGATACAAACTGCAATTACATCATAATTGTAATTCTCTTTTAGCCAAGGAATGATAACAGTTGTATCAAGTCCACCAGAATAAGCTAAAACTACTTTGTCATTTGCCATAATAAACCTCTTTTTGTCATTATTTGCATAAATATACAAAAAATATATATTTTTTTGCAAAAATATGCAAGTAATTTTACAAAATTGACAAAAAATTGTGTGTTTTTTTGTTTTTTATACAAACCGGGTTCAAAAAGGATTAAAAAAGTTTTCTATTTTACCGATAAATCAGAAGATTTTAGTCATCAGATTTTTTGAATCTGTAAATCTATTTGATTTTTTATATCTTTTTCCAAATCTACTTCAAAAGAAAAATCTTGATTTCTGGTGTTTATTCTGTTTATCTGGATTGAAAGATTCTGTCTGTTTTTTTGGATTTTCCATTGGAATGTTTCACCAAGTTTTTTATCAAGATATGCTTCAATAAAAAAGGCAGCAAAATTCTGTTGTTTTTGAATAATCTGTTTAGTTTCTTTTAACTGTAAAAGCTGTTCAGTTAAATCTTTTCTGTGTAATAAAAAATCTTCAATATCTTTAAAAGGATTATTCGGGAATTTTGCATCTGCAATTTTGATTAAATCACCGTCTGAACGCTGTAAAAAAGAAAGTTTTGTCTGATTTTGCACAAAAAGACGAAGTTTCACGTCCTGTGTCACGAAAAATTCAAGCGAACAGTGATTTGCACTGCATGTTGTTTCGACAACAAGTTCTGGATGCAGAAGTTTAAACTCTTCAAACTTTTTTTCACATTCAGACATAAAAAGTCTGTCAGAATCTTTTCTCAAAAGATTGTTTTTTTGCATTGCAGAAATCTGTTCTTTCCAAAAATCAGATTCAATATCATCAAACATAGTTTAAAACCTCCAGTTTTACGGTAATGCAAGAACTCTCTCAAAAAGTTTGATTTTTATCAAAAAGAAAGATAAGTTGAGCTGTTTTTTTCAAGTGAATTTATCCATTTTTTTGATTTTTCCCACGCCAGTCTGCTGTCTAAAATCCATAAAATATCTTTGCAACCTTTTGGGATGACAGGAATGTCTGATTCACCATCCGTAAAAAAAATCAGTCCGTCATAATCACTTTTGTGTTCAAAAAAGAAATCAATTGCAGGCTGAAAATTTGTTCCACCTTTGCCACGTACTTCTTCTAAATTCATTTTGCCTTTCAATTCGACTGGAGTTTTGTTTATGACATTCACATCAAAAAAAATCACATCAATTTTTTCAATAATTTTCAGAAAGAAAAACTGTTTTATGCAATGACAAAAATGTTCAATGCTTTCATCGGTAATGGAGCCACTTACATCCACAGCAATCAAAAGATTTGCCTTACTGTCGTAACGACTTCCCATTGCTGAAAATCCATAACGACGGCTTGGTTTCATTCTTGTGAGCATCCGTTTTGAATTCACGATGTTATGCCTGAATTTCATCAGTGCACGTCTGTAATCAAAAGAAAAATCGCAATTATCAACCAACTGACGCTGAACATTGCCGCCTACACTGCCCCAACCTTCTGAAATTTCAGCATCTTTTATATCAGATTTAATTTTATGATCAAGTTCTTCGTTTTCTTCCCAAAGTTCCGATTCCTGCTCAAACGCTTTTTCAGCTTCCTGAGAAAAACCAGCATTTTCGCCAGCAACAGCAGTTTCTTTTATCAAAAACAATATTTTTTTATACCACTGTTCAAAATTTAAACTGTCGTTTATTTCAAGAAAGCCTGTAGAATTATTTATGTGAAGATTGCGCTGGAAAAATTTTTCTTCTTCGCTTGACGACCACTTAAGTCCCAGAGGATGAGTTAATGTATGAAATCTCACAGCTTGATTTTTCAGATATTCAATACTCGGAAGATTTAAGCTTGTCATAAAATTGTTTTTTTCAAGAGACAGCAGTTTATAAATGGTGACATCGCTTGCAATTGACAAAACGCTTTGTTTACAATCAAAAGGTTTTCTTGCATAAGGATGCCCCAAAAGAATTCTGTAAACTTCAAGTTCCAGATAATGCTCTAAAATTTCAGTTTCTTCATTCTGCAACAATAACTGTGAAAACTCAATTCGCTTTTTTCCGCAACGCAACGGTATGTTCAGAGAAGAATTTTCCACAAATGAATGAGCACTTGCAACAGTAAAAAAAAGAGGTCTGGAATAAAACCAGTTTTGGATTATTTTTTTAAATTTTTTTTCAACGCTATCCATTTACTTTTAGAATCTCCAGAACATCCGTTTTATAACAGTTAAACTTCCTTCAATCTGTCAAACATTCTGTAAAAAATATCTGTCTGCTTTTCAAAAATAAGTGCCTGCGCATTATGAAACTTTTTTGAATCAAACAGACTGATAAAATGTGTCATCAATTCTTTTCTGTTTTCATTTTCCAGAAAATCAAGATATTTATTCAGATTTGAAAAAACGTGTTCTAATTCATCTGATGAATCATTTTGCCCCGCAACTTTTGTATCATCAACTGATTTTCCTAAATAATCAAGATATTTTGCAACCGATTCATTCAATTCCACAAGATTTATGGATTCAAGCGATTCAAGTTCATGTAAAATCTGCTCAAAATCATCTTCCAAAACTTCTTTTGCAGTTGGAATTTGTGACTGCGAAATAAATTCAAAAAAGAATGATGTCGCTCTGTTTCCAATTATACCGCCAATCAAAACACGATGATTGTTCGTGAGAGTCCGAACATTTTTGATAATTTCACTTGTTCTTTCCCAGCTTCGTCTGTCAGGGTGACGTTCAAAATTATTGCTTTCATCCTGAATGTCCGCTTCATCCAAAAAATCAGGATTTTCAGAAATAAAAGAAATAATTCTGCCGTCAATTCCAGAATTTTCAGCCCATTCAAGCCAGTCTTCCACTGTTGGGGAAAACTCATAAATGTTGAATCTACTAACCAAAGCAGGATCCAAATCTGTCAATTGGTATTCATTTCCATTATTTACCGCACTGATAATTCTGCTGCCATTTGGAAGCGATTTTCCTGCAAGTTTTCTGTTCAAAGTCAAATCCATGACAGTTTGAAGAACTTCCGGTCTTGCTCTGTTTAACTCGTCCAAAAAAAGGACAACTGGCTTATCGTCAACAGGAAACCAATAAGGAGGCATAAAATCTGTTCTGCCAGTCTGATTGTTTTTTTCAGGCAAACCGATTAAATCTCCGGGGTCACTCATCTGTCCCAAAAAAAGCGTTACAACTTTTTGACCTTTTGCAGAATAATAATCTTCAAGAATTCGCGATTTTCCTATTCCGTGTTTTCCGACGAGCATAATATTTTGTTCGGCTGGAGTATTATCAAGGATAAAATAAAGAAGATTTGCATCAATAATCATAAAAAATCACCATATTATTCAAAAAGTCAAAATTAAACATCACTGCATTTTTTTGTGATATTCTTCTTTCACTTTATACATAACTTCATCACATTTTTCAACAGCTTCTTCTAGTGTAAGTGTTGATGTCGGCAAAACAGAGTAAGTTCCGATACTTGCAGAAAGATTGTAAGGCAACTGCATAATCGAAGTTTTTTTCGTGATTAAATCAGTGATGATTTTGCAATAATCTTCTCCGTTGTAATTTTTACTGTTTCCAACTACAAGAAATTCATCTCCACCATAGCGGATTGGAAGCCATGTTTTTGGAATTGCTTCCATAACACAAGAAGCAATTGTTTTTACTGCTAAATCTCCGTGCAGATGCCCAAAATTATCATTGATATGTTTCATTTTGTTTATATCCACAAAGAAAAGCACAGTAGTCAAGCCATTTTTTTTATTCTGTGAATAAAACGGTTTTGCAATTTTTTCTAGCCCCACACGATTAATCATACCAGAAAGAGCATCTCTTGTAGAAAGACGCAGATATTGCTGGCTCATATTTTTAAACATATTCTGTTTTCGGAAACGTTCAATTGCATTACCAAAAGTTCTTGTCCATGTATATCCATAATGCTTATCAATAAGTGCAAGATTATTCTTGGAAACGTAATAACCGTGAACATAAGAATGATTATAAATCGGCATAATCAAATAAACATTATTTTCATCGCTTTTCATTTTTGAAGGAATCAAATCTCTTGTATTGATGATTTCCCTTGTATATTTTTCATTATTTTGAATCGAAGTGATAGCCTGCACCTGCTGACCATAAGACAAATTTTGAGGAAGTTTTTCTGAAGAATTAATCAGCACAGATGACCAGTCAGATTTCAAGAAAATACAGAAATCAGAACCTTCAAAAGTATGATTTTTAGAGAAGAAAAATTCCAGATTTGTGAGAAGAGTAAAAACATCAGTGGCCTCTGTAAAAATTTCTTCAATATTTTCCATTTGTGTTGAAAAATATTCATTTTGTTTTTCACTTGCAAGCATTGTAAAAGCAATATTTTCAAGTGAATCATTTTCTTTTTTTTCACAACCGCAGGATTCCCTATAAACTGGAGAAGTTTTCACAGTGACTACCTGATTTGCATTAAAACAATTTAAAACTCTTTTTGCAGCTTCTGCACCCACTCTGTGAGCATTACTTTTTACAGTTGAAATTGAAGGAGTAGAAAGTTTTGCATATGGAATATCATCGTATCCGATAATTCTCATATCTTCAGGAACTTTTACACCCTTTTCCATTGCAACTTTCAAAACAGCCATAGCCATCAAATCTGTTGCACACACAAAAGCTTGCGGAAAACTCTCTTTTCCATGAAATTTTTCTTTTACAAAATCATAAGTGGAATTATAATCACTTCTTTGTGCAAAATAAACTTTATCCATATTGATTGGAATTTTGTTATTTAGAAGAGCTTCACGAAACGCTTTATATCTTTCACAAATATCAACAGAATTTTCTTTTCCAGAAATAAATGCAAAATCTGTTATCTTGTGCTCTGTAATAAGATGTGAAACAAGTTCGTAAGTTCCAGAATAATTATCAATACGGATAGAAGGAATGTCTTTTAATTTTGAATTTATCGATAAAACATTTTTTCCAGATTTTAAAACACGCTGACGCTCCATTTCCAGAACGCGCGGACTGTTTATCAAATCAGAAAGGATGATTACACCATCATAATCTTCATAATTTATAAGTTTATAAACAGAATAACCTGTGAGATTTGGATAACCTGAAAATTCTGTATAATCATAACAATTGAACAAATATATATCAGCCGAAGTTTCCTTCAGATTTTCTCTCATTCCGTTTATAAAATCATTTATAAAATAAAATGACCATCCGCACGAAAGCACAGCGATTTTCTTTTTCATTTATTTAAATCCTTTTTTATAAGATTTCTCAAAGCTTCAACGGCAACTTTTATTGCAAGTTCAGTATCATGAACCTGTTTATTTTCAAGCCTTTTTTTTGCACGTTCTTGATTTGCTACAACCAGAAAACAACTTCCAACTCTCACACGCATAAACTGCCCCGCAATAAACAAAGCAGCACTTTCCATTTCGGAAGCTAAACAGCCCATTCTAAGCCATGCCTGCCATTTATTTTCAAGTTCATAACTTACAGGCATTATTTCAGGTTCGTGCTGTCCAAAAAATGAATCTTTACACTGAACAACACCAACATGATGATTCACTTTCAACGATTTTGCAGCATCCATCAATGCATTTACACACTCAATATTGGCAACTGCAGGATATTCAATTGGCGCAAACTCTCTGCTAGTTCCTTCCATGCGCACAGCACCAGTTGCAATAACAATATCTCCGCCGATAATTTCTTCCTGCATTCCGCCACAGGTACCGACACGAAGAAAAGTATGAGCACCACATTTTACAAGTTCATCAAGTGCAATGCTTGCAGAAGGTCCACCAATTCCTGTAGAAGTAACACTTACTTTTACACCATCAAGATAACCTGTATAAGTTGTATACTCGCGGACATCAGCAACAAGTTTTGCATCATCGAAATGTTCCGCAATCTTTTTACATCTTTTGGGATCTCCAGGCAGAATTACATATTTTCCAATATCATCAGCACCAACTCCAGTATGATACTGCTTATTTGAACCTTCAGTATAATCAACCATTTTTTTACCCCCAAAAGATTAAAAAATCACCTCACTTGAAATTTCAACAATAATTCCATAAAAAAAATTGTCAAAAACTACAAGGAGGTGCTTTTTTTGGTTTATTCTCTATAATAATTAATCAAGCAACCTGCCAAAATGATTTTTCTTTCATCATCAGTCAAATCTCCAACTGAAAGTTCAAACTCATTTACAGAACCATCTTTTTTAACGGCATAAGCTTTTACGCAAGGTAATTTATCACAAATCATCTTTCTTACTTCTGGAATAAAAACATAGTCATCATTTGCAAAAGGAAGATTCTTATCACCATCTTTATAAACAAAAGGCAACATTCCCCAGTTAATAAGATTTGAACGATATCTTTTTGTTGCATATTCATTTGCAATGTTTGCACTTGCACCCAAAACACGCTGACAACTTGCAGCTTGTTCACGAGCTGAACCATCACCAGGTTTACATGCAAAAATAGTAGAACCAATCTGAGCACTTGCAGCCTTTGCTCCCAAATCAGCATCCTTCTTAGCCAATGCAGTTACAACCTGTTTAATCTCAGCTTTTATTTCATCATTCATATCGCGCACAGCTTTTGCACGACCAACATAAGCTGGATCTTTACGACTCAAAGTAAACTCTGCAAGTCCAAGAGGATTTGAGCGGAAACTTGAAGTTTCACCAGAAGGAATCAATTCATCAGTAGTTGTAACAGGATCATGGATTTCAGAAACAACTTTTAAAAGCAAATCATTACCAAGCTGTTTTTGTTCAGGCCAGTCTTTAATATTTGGACCAAACTGAATATTTACTTCAGGATGAGCGACACCCTTTGAATCATAAACACGTTTATCATAAATAGCTTTATCAAAGAAATATTTTTTACCACTAAATTCTGTATCAAATTCAGTAGCAGCAGTAAGGAAACCTTTATTTGCTGCCGTAGCTGCAATAGAACGAGCATCCATAAGGGCAACAGAAGAAAGCTGTCCATTTTGAATCTTAGAACCTTCCCGATTAGGGAAATTTCTAGTTGAATGACGAATAGAAAATGCACCATTTGCAGGAGTATCCCCGGCACCAAAACAAGGACCACAGAAAGCAGTTTTAATAATAGCACCTGCACTCACAAGAGCACTAAAAGCACCATTTTTCATCAATTCCTGATAAACTGGCATAGAAGCTGGATAAACATTCAAAAGGAATTTGCCATTTCCAGTATCCTTTCCTTTAAGAATATCAGCAGCGGCACAAATGTTTTCAAATCCACCACCAGCACAACCAGCAATAACACCCTGGTCAACATAAAGCTTACCATCAATCACTTTGTTTTTGAGCGTAAACTGAACCTTATCACCAAAAGAAATCTTTGCACGCTTTTCAGTTTCATCCAAAACATCCATTAAATTTTTATTCACTTCTTCTATAGTATAAGCACAAGAAGGATGGAACGGAAGTGCAATCATCGGACGGATTTCACTTAAATCAATTTCAATAGCACCATCATAATAAGCACCATTTTGAGGATTCAATTCTTTATAAGCCTCTGGACGACCATGAATTTCATACCATTCTTCAATTTTTTCATCAGTACGCCAGATAGAAGAAAGACATGTAGTTTCTGTAGTCATAACGTCCACACCAATGCGGAAATCAGCACTCAACTTAGAAACGCCAGGACCTGTAAACTCCATAACTTTATTTTTAACATAACCATTATCAAAAACAGCCTTTATAATAGCCAAAGCAACATCCTGCGGACCAACACCAGGAACTGGTTCACCAGTTAAATAAACAGCAACTACACCAGGATAAGCAACATCATAAGTTTTATTCAAAAGCTGCTTTGCAAGTTCTCCCCCGCCTTCACCAATAGCCATAGTACCAAGCGCACCATAACGAGTGTGACTGTCAGAACCCAAAATCATACCACCACATTCAGCAAGCATTTCACGAGCATACTGATGAATAACAGCCATGTGAGGAGGAACATAAACTCCACCATATTTTTGCGCACAAGTCAAACCAAACATATGGTCATCTTCATTTATTGTTCCGCCAACAGCACAAAGCGAATTATGACAGTTCGTCAAAACATAAGGAAGAGGAAATTTTTCAAGTCCCGAAGCTCTTGCAGTCTGAATGATTCCAACATAAGTAATATCATGCGATGTAATTTTATCAAATTTTATTTTAAGTTTTGCATCATCACCAGAAGTATTATGTTTCTGCAAAATTGAATAAGCCATAGTTTTTTTACTTCCCTCACAAGCCGAAAAACCGTCAGCCTTTTCCACCAATTTTCCATCAACCAAAAAAGCACCAGATTGCCAAAGTTTCATAAGAGTCTCCCAAGATTTAAAAAATTTATGGAATTTTATCACAATTTACGCAATTTCTCAATAAAAAAAATCCAAATGTTTGTGTATAATATTGTGAATTTTTTTTTTTATTCCATGGGCACAAATTCAGTTAACAAAGCGCGTTCCGCCGCTCGCTAAACGCTCGGTCCTTTCGGACTAGCCTTCGGCTACGGCTCCATGCTGGGTGCAATGCAGACACCACAAATACAATTCATACATCTCACAAATTTTTTTTCAAAAAAGTTTAAACCTTACAGCTTGAAAATTCCATAAAGTGTGCCATAATTAAGCTTATGAAACGAACTTTATTTTTACTTGGAATTTCCATTATGACAATGAACTGTTTTTCACAGAAAAAAAATCAACTGCCACAAGGTGCTTTTGAAGTTTTACCATCAGATTTTTCATCAGAAGAAGAAAAACTCATTTCTGCAGCTTATTTGAACTCACCTCTGACAGAGAAAGACAGAATCACGGTTTCACATGACGGACATTTACAGGCAAACGGAAAAAGACTGCGCATTTTCGGCACAAATTTGAGTCAATTCCCTTCCAAAAAAACAGCAGAATATTATGCCGCCCAGCTGGCAAATCAAGGATACAACTGCATTCGTTTTCATCACACTGATGCAGAATGGTCAAACTGTTTTATAAAACGCCTTGACAACGGCAAACACATAATCGATAAACAAAAACTCGATAATTTTGATTATTTTTTTGCAAAACTCAAAGAAAAAGGCATTTATTCAAACATAAATTTTCTGACTGGACGAGAAATGTCTTCTGCTGACGGATACAAACCTGAAATCGACAAAATTTCAAACTGGAAATATAAACATTGTCTTGGTTTTTGGAATGAACAGGCACAGGATTTTCAAAAACAATATATAACTATGCTTTTGGAACATGAAAATCCTTACACAAAAACAAAATATAAAGATGACCCGGCTGTAGCTTTTGTTGAAATAAACAACGAAAACGGATTAATCATGGGATACCTTTGTGGCTGGCTTGATTCTTACTATGGCGGAGAATACTGGCAGGAATTGGAAAACAAATGGAACATCTGGCTTAAAAAAAATAATCACGATTATGCAGAACTTTCTTCTCTGTTCAACAAAACTTCACAGGAAAAACAAAATCTCATCTCGCAGGATGCAGTCTGGAATCTGGAGCAACACGAAGGAGCAAAAGCAAAATATCTTCATGAAAAAAATAATTCCAAAATCAAAATTGAAAACAACGGAAAAGCTGGCTGGCATATTCAACTGAACAAAGCAAATCTTTCCCTAAAAGAAAACTCAATCTATACACTTCGTTTTTCTGCAAAAGCCAACAAAAACACAAATATTTCAGTTTCACTTATGCAGGCACATTCACCTTGGCAGAATTCTGGTTTTTCTTCACAAATAACACTCAAAAACAATTTTCAAGATTTTGAATTCACTTTTATGCCAAATGAAACAGATGAAAACCTTAGAATTAACTTTGGCGACATGGGATTTTTGCAGGGATATCAGATTGAATTTAAAAACATTTCTCTTGTAGAAGGTGGAAACATTATAAATGTAAAATCAGCTTCAAATGATAATGAAAAAACTGCACTTCCAACTTTTGCAGAATATAAAACAGTTCCAAACGAATATAGAAATATTATTCTTTCATTTCTGTATGAACTTGAAGAAAAATACTGGATTTCCATGCGTGATTTTATCAGAAATGAAGCCGCTTCCAAATCATTGATTATGGGAACTATAAACGGCTGCAGCACTCCAGTTATTCAAAACTGTTTTGATGTCATAGACACTCATGCATATTGGAATCATCCTGTCTTTCCAAACAAAGATTGGGACAAATCAGATTATTATGTAAACAATCCATCTCTTACAAAAGCAGGTTCAAACAGCACACTCATAAATCTTGCAAAACAACGAATTTATGGAAAACCTTTCAGCGTAACTGAATATGATCATCCTTATCCAAATCAGTTTGGTCCTGAAATGTATCCAATGTACGCAAGTTTTGCGTCATTTCAGGATTGGGACTGCATTTACACATTCTGTTATGAACTTTCGCCAAGTACAAAAAAATCAAACAAAATAAACGGATTTTTTGATCAGAGAAATGATCCTGCAAAAGTAAATGCCGCACCTTTTGCAGCAAAAATTTTCAGAAATGCACTTGTAAAACCTGCACAAAAGAATTATTACATCACTTTGGATAGACAGACTGAAAAATCACTTTTATACAAAAACTCAGCATGGAATATTGGAAATCCTGAAAATTTCGGTTCGATTCCTGCAGCTGCGTTTTCTCACAAAATTGGTATTATAATTCCAGAAAATAACTTTCAAACTGATACCTCTTTTATTGATATGAAACTTGCAAAAGAAGAAGATTTTATGGAACAAAAACAATTTAGTGACACAGAAGAACTTTATTGGGACAGAAAGACTGGTCTTTTTATTGCCTGTACAGAAAAATTGACCGTAACTGTTTCGCTCAAAGATTCTGTCCTTCCTGATTTTCCGCAGCAATGGCTCCAGAAAGACAGAATTTTACCGCTTCAGGGAAATTCTTCATTTGCTTCTGTAATTGCGCTCAATGAAAATAACAACATTCTCATTTACAACTGCAGCTGGCGTGGAAATAAAAATGAAAATCTGCGCGCTTATAATTCTACAAATTATTTTAGTACATACTATGATGAAGTTTCACTCACAACTGATGCAGAATATGGTATTCCACCTGTTTATGCACTTGCCGCAGATGGATTTCTGCAGCTTTTTAATGGAATCAGGATTGATTTGCACAAAGACAACGGTTCTTTGTGGAAAGTGATTATGCGTAAAGACGTGAAATCCTTTTTCTGAACATCCCTGGTCTGTCCTTGCATGTGCCTGTATACTGTAATACCAATTGTACGCATTATTAGCACGTGCTGAAAGTTTTGGCAGTTTTTCCAACCATTATTAAATAAAATTCCACTTTGCCAAAACTCAATAACAACTTAGTTTGCCTGCCCAGGTCTGTCCCTGCACGTGTGGTAAACGCGTAAGGACGTGGAAGCCCTTTAGTCCACCGCAAGCGAGGCGGAGCCGAGTGCGGAGGATGAGCGTCAGCGAAGGCTGGAAGGTCCGACCCGAACGAATGTGAGGGGTACGCCCATACACGAAAATTCTTTTTTTAATTTTTTCAAAAGTTTTTTAAAAGAATTGAATGACCTTTCAAAATTTATTATAATAGGCGCATTATGGCTAAGATTCAAATGAAAAATGCTATCGCTGAGCTCGATGGCGATGAAATGACTCGTGTTTTGTGGCAGGTGATTAAGGATGAACTCCTTTTGCCTTTTGTGGAATTAAAAACAGAATATTACGATTTGGGTCTTAAAAGTCGTGATGATTCTGATGATAAAGTTACTTACGATGCAGCCGCTGCGATTAAACGTTTAGGCGTTGGTGTAAAATGTGCAACTATTACTTCAAACCAAGCTCGTGTTGAGGAATATCATCTCAAACAGCTTACCCCTTCTCCAAACGGTATTATTCGTGCAGAACTTGACGGAACAGTTTTCCGTGAACCGATTTTTGTAAAAAACATTCATGGAACTGTTTCATGCTGGAAAAAACCGATTGTTCTTGGTCGTCATGCTTACGGTGATGTTTATAAAAACTGCGAAATCAAATGTCCTACTGCAGGAAAAGCTGAACTTGTTTTCACTGGTGTGGACGGTAAAGAAATCCGCAAAACTATTATGGATATGAAAGGTCCTGGAATTATTCAGGGAATTCACAATCTTGATAATTCTATCGAAAGTTTTGCCCGCTGCTGCTTTACTTATGCTTTGGATAGAAAACTCAGCGTTTGGTTTGGTGCAAAAGATACTATTTCTAAAACTTATGACGGAAACTTCAAAGCTATTTTCCAGAGAGTTTTTGATGAAGAATATAAAGCAAAATTCGACGAAGCTGGCATTGAATATTTTTACACTTTGATTGATGATGCTGTTGCCCGTGTTATGCGTTCTGACGGTGGCTTTATGTGGGCTACAAAAAATTACGATGGCGATGTTATGAGCGATATGATTGCTTCGGCATGCGGTTCGCTTGCAATGATGACTTCTGTTCTTGTCAGCCCGGATGGAAATTTTGAATATGAAGCAAGTCACGGAACTGTTCAGAAGCACTATTACCGCTATCTGAAAGGTGAAAAAACTTCAACAAACCCTGTAGCTACAATTTTTGCATGGACTGGTGCTCTTGCAAAACGCGGTGAACTTGACGGAACACAGGAACTTGTAGATTTTGCTAAAAAACTTGAAAAAGCAACTTTGCAAACTATCGAAGAAGGTTACATGACTGGTGACATTGCACGCATTGCCGAACCAAAAGCTAAAGAAGTGCTTGATTCATGGCAGTTCATTAAAGCTATAAGAGAAAGATTGTAAAACTGTTTTTAACCTAGCAAAAAAAATGGGTGGACGAGAAAAAATCTCACCACCCTTTTTTTATTTTCAGTAATATTTCTGCACAAAAAAATTATTAAAACTCCAAGTGCATTTTTTTTTATTCTTATTTGTGACAGATTTTTGCTTCACATTCTTTGTAAATAGCAGAAGTTTTTGCCACAACTTCAGCAGGAATTTCTTTGATATTTGGATCTCCTGCAAGACCATTATCTTTTAACCAGTCACGAACAAACTGTTTGTCGTAAGAAGCAGGACTTCCACCAACTTCATATTTACTCAAATCCCAGAAACGGCTTGAATCTGGTGTAAGAACTTCATCTGCAAGAACTAAATCGCCATTTTCATCCAAACCAAATTCAAATTTTGTATCTGCAATGATAATTCCATTTTTGTATGCATGATCATAGCATTTTTTATAAACTTCGAGAGCAGCTTTTTCAATTTTTGAACCAAGTTCTTCTCCTAAATCATCCTTCATATACTGAAGTGTCACATTTATATCGTGTCCTTCAGCTGCTTTTGTTGACGGAGTTACAATTGGTGCTTCAAGTTTTTCTGCCTGTTTATATTCTTTTTCAAATTTATGACCAAGGAATGGTTCTCCTTTTTTGTAAGCTTCATACATTGATCCGAACATATAACCGCGCACAATTACTTCATAAGGAATCATCTTAAGTTTTTTTACAAGAATTGTTCTTCCTTCAAATTCAGGTTTTTGGAATTCAACAGGCATATCTTTTAAATCAGATGAAATCATGTGATTTTTTACAATGTCTTTTGTGTAATCAAACCAGAAATTTGCAAGACTGTTCAACACTTTTCCTTTATCTGTAATCATTGTTGGCAAGATCACATCGAAAGCTGAAATTCTGTCTGTTGTTACAATCACCATTCTTCCATCTTCAAGGTCATAAACCTCCCGAACTTTTCCTGAAATAATTTTTTTCATATAAACCTCACAAAAAAATATATGGGAAACCTCTAAAATCGCAAAAATTTGCTTTTTTTTAGAGATACCGTAAAGCTAAATATGTTGAGTCAAAGCACGCTGATGCTTAAAACTTTGACTTTGCAGTTTAAAAGTTTGAAATAAACCCTAAATCAAAATGCCACCGAATTCCAGTTTGTAACGGCTGCATATTTCATCATACTCTTTTTTATCTTTTTTGTCATTAAAACCTGTAACAAAAAGTTTTGCGCCACAATTCGATTTTTTTTCATTTTGATTATTATAAACTGCATTTTGCGAAAACACAGCTAAAGCACGGTTAACTACGCCTTCAACAGAATCCACTACCTGAATATCCTGTCCGCACACTTTCTGCATTTCTTTTTTGATATTTAAAAAATGTGTACACCCCAAAATGATGACATCACAGCCGTTTTCTGCAAAATATTTTACAGATTCTTTGCATGCCTGTTCTCGTTCACTTTGAGTTGCTGTAAACGATTCATGTTCTATAAATGAAATCAGTTTTGGATCTCCGCGTAAAAACATCTCACAGTCAGCTGCAAAATGATTTTTTAAATCCCTATTATATGGATGTTCAACTGTTGCCTTTGTTGCTAAAAGTCCAATACGCTTTTTTCTAGAATATTTTGCAGCGAGTTTAATTGCAGGAACTGTCCCCACAAAAATCTGATCTGGAAAAACTTCCCTCAAAACATCAAGGCTGTTTACGCTCATTGTATTGCAGGCAAGCACAATCACTTTTGGATAAAATTTTTCGATAATCATTTTTACACAATGCAAAACTGCAGTCACAATCTGCTCATGATTTTTTTCGCCATAAGGAAAATTTGCAGTGTCGCCTACATAGACACATTTTGCATCAGGTTTGAGTTCGAGTAAATGCATTAGATAAGGAATTCCGCCGATTCCTGAATCAAGAAAAACAAAATCTACCATAATGAATATCAAAATCTAAATCAAAAATTACGATAAAAAATCAAAACTTATTAATCAAAAAGACTGTTAAATAAATCTCTTGCTTTTTTGGCTTTATCATCTGCATTCTGCTTTTTGGAATCATTCACGCAAAAATAATCACAAAAATTAGCGCGTTCTTTATCACTCACAGGAGAATCTACATTTTCCCGACATTCATAGTGACTTGAAGCATCATAAAATTTACAGCCCTTGCAACTATGCAAATCACAGCCACACAAAGGACATTCTGTCATCCTTGTAACTTTTTCCAACGAAATTTCCTTTCCACATTTCCAGCAAATCATAAAAAACATTTTACAACCTTTCAAAAATATTAGCAATAATGTATAATAAACTTATGTTTACATTGAACAAGTGCCTTGTGCATTACTGCAACAATCATGCTCTTTCAACTTTTGACCAGAACGGAAATTTATGCTCATCTGACAGTTACTGTCTTGACCACATTCCAAATCCTGGCAAAATAAAGGATGATATTTATAATTACATCGCATCACATGATAAAATTGTTGGATTGAATGCCTGTGGACTAATTTTTTCAAATATTGATTTTTCAAATAAAAAATTTTTTGGCTGCAATTTTACTAACTGTACTTTTTTGAACAATCATTCAGAAAATCTGCTTATGAGAATGTGTTTTTTTGATTTTGCAATTTTCAATGACTGCAATTTCATCCACAGCAAAAATCTTTTCAATTCATTTTCCATGGCAACTTTTACGCACACACTTTACACTTCAAGCGACCTTGTGCAGAATAATTTCAACGGAATTAAGGCATATCAGTGTTCTTTTGATGATTCCGACCTTTTGTACTCCCGTTTTATAAATGCAACTCTCGTTGATACTTCTTTCAGAAACTGCAATATTAAAAAGACTATTTTTTACAATACAAACCGCACAAATGTTTCGTTTAAAATGTCAAACACGCGCGAAGCATTATTTGAATCGGAAGATGATAAAATCAATAAAAATGATATTGAATTTGGAAATTCGATTGTAGATGGAGGCATATTATGAAAATATATTTCCATTTGAATGAGGGCGGATTTTCAAACTGTTATCTTGTGGTCGATGAAGTTTCAAATCAGGCAATCATTATCGATCCTGGAAAAATCACCAAAGAAATAATTGCACGAATTGAAGATAACCATTTAAATCTTGCGGCTGTTTTGATTACTCACAATCACGGTTCTCATGCTGATGGTCTCAGAACCCTTCGAAAAATTTATTCTCCAAAAGTATTTGCAGCTGACTGGGCTGTAGCAGCAAACGATACGACTGTAATTACTGGTGATGGGACTACGGAAATTGAAGGAATACAGGTAAGTTATCTTACAATTCCAGGTCACACTTCTGATTCAGTTGTTTATGGAATTGGAAGCATTCTTTTTACTGGCGACGTATTACTTTCCGGTGAAATTGGAAAAACGAATTCAAGTTATTCAGAATATATTTTACGTTCAAATATTGAACACAAGATTTTTTCGCAGCTTGAAAGCACTATTTTGATGCCAGGTCACGGTCCTCCTTCTACACTTGGAGCGGCAAAAGCAATTTACAATCAAAATCTGCCTCAAAAACACACGAAATAAAATACTGCTGGAGTTTTTGATTTTATGACAAAAACGGTTTTGATTTTTCATTCTGATTTGGAACTTTCTCTTGTTCGTTTCCAAAAAGAACTTACACAAAAACTAAATCAAACTATTTTCTCAAAACAGATTTCAGAAGAAAACAAAATTTTAAACGAAAACAGATTTTCACAGCCGAATAAATTTTTGCAACCGAATAAAGTTTCACAATCAGTTTTACATTCCAAAACTTTTTTTTACGCGCCTCTTCCTTTGTGGCTGGAATTAAATCATGATGATTTTTTCTGCGAAAATAAATCCCAATTAAAAAAACTTGCCACTGATATAAAAAGTGTTTCTTTACTGGAAAATCTTAAAATCATAGAAAATTCTGTATCTATCACTGCAAAAATTGTTTTAGCAAAAAAACAAAATTCACCAGAAAATTCAACATCGCCAGAAAATTGCGAGTTTTTTTTCGATTTACCAGTTTCCACACTTCATAACTGCAAAAATATAACCGGAGAAAATCTGAAAATCATCAAAAATACAAAAAATCCAATAAAAAATATAAAAATTTTCAGGCTTGGAATCTGCAGACAAATATCAAAAAATGCAAAAGAAATTGAAGATTTCGTATGGGCAAAAAAAACTCTTAATTCCTTTTTCAAGAAACTAAGAGTTTGACGCTTGGCAGAATCGAACTGTCGACCTACTGCTTAGAAGGCAGTTGCTCTATCCAGCTGAGCTAAAGCGCCGTAAATGTATTAAATAATATATCACAAAAACTAATTTGAATCAAGTGGTAAACCAAGCATTTGTTTCATTGTTCGCCATCCAAGCATCGCACATTTTACTCGAGAAGGCATGTGAGAAACATCTTGAAGGGCTGCAGCTTCGTCTAGTTGTTCCAGTTCTTCCTGCGAAACTGTTCCTTTTATCATTCTGTCAAAAATATCAGCAAGAGCCAGAGCTTCTTCTTTTGTTTTGCCGATTACAACATCAGCCATCATGTCAACCGAAGCCTGACTTACTGCACAACCTGAACCAGTAAAACTTGCATCAACAATTTTTCCATCCTCTCCAAGTTTCATCTGCAAAGTAATCTGATCTCCACAACTTGGATTTACACCTTCCAGACAAAATGTCGGTTCATTCATATTCTGTTTATGAGAAGGATTGATGTTATGTTCATTTAAAATTTCACGATAAAGTTCCTTAGTTTCCATTTATAACTCCAAAGTCAGAATATTTTAATCTTTATAACCCGACCATTTTCGCACCATTGCAAGTTTTTCCAAAAAAACATCCACTTCTTCAGGTGTATTATAAAAATAAAGGCTTGCCCTTGCACTTGACTGCACTCCCAAATATTGACCAAGAGGCTGTGCACAATGATGACCGGCCCGAATTGCAATATGTTCATCACTCAAAAGCGAAGCAATATCATGTGGATGTACCCCATCAATTGTAAAAGTTGCAATTCCACTGCGTTTTGAGCCATCCTTACTTCCAATAATATTCACATGTGGAATTTTTACCATTCCATCAATCAGTTTAGAAGTCAAAAATCTGTCATACTCTTCAATATTTTCCATTCCAACAGATTTTACGTAGCGAATGGCAGCACCAAGCCCAACGGCATCACAAGCACTTACCGTTCCTGCCTCAAATTTGTGCGGAAGTTCTGCCCATGTTGCACTTTCGCGGGTAACATATTCTATCATTTCTCCACCAGTCAAAAAAGGCGGCATTTTTTCCAAAAGATTTTTTTTACCATATAAAACGCCAATTCCCATCGGACCGCACAGTTTATGTCCGCTCATTGCAAAAAAGTCCGCATCAAGGTCCTGCACGTCAATTTTTGTGTGAGCCGCAGATTGAGCTCCGTCAACAACCATCACAGCGCCGACTTCGTGTGCTTTTTTACAAATCTTTTTTATTGGATTTGTCACGCCCAAAACATTGCTTACATGCACACAAGAAACAATTTTTGTCCTTTCTGTAATTTTTGACTCAATCTCTTCATCACTAATAATTCCAGTTTCTTTATCACATTCCATAAAAACAAGTTTTGCGCCCGTTTGACGGCAAACCATCTGCCATGGCAGAATATTTGAATGATGTTCCATAATAGTAATACAGATTTCATCATCTTTGTGAATATTTGAAAGTCCATAACTGTAAGCAACAAGATTTAAACTTTCTGTAGTATTTCTGGTAAAAATGATTTGAGAGCTATCTGGTGCATTAATAAAATTCGCAACTTCATTTCGAGAATGTTCATAAGCCATAGTTGCACGCTCACTTAAATCATAAAGACCGCGCAAAGGATTTGCATTTGCAGTTGCGTAAAAATGGCTCATAGCATCAATCACCAGAAAAGGACGCTGAGCTGTAGCTGAAGTATCAAAATATACAAGTTGTGCATTTTCTTTTGAGTTATGCTCATCTATAGCCTTAAAAAAAGGAAAATCTTTACGGTATTTTTTCATATCAATTTTTTTTTCATCAATAAAACCACTCATAATCATTCCCCAAAAATATTATTTATAAAATCCAGAATTTCATCTTTTACACTCTGACTTTCTATCAAATCAACTGCAGCCTGCACCTTTGCCTTTGATAAAAGTTCTTCTGCCATCTTCTGACTGATTGAACGAGTCTGCATATAAAAAAGCATATCCGCAGAAAGCCTTCCAATTGTAGCTCCATGTTCACCTTCAACATCTTCTTCATCACACAAAATGATAGGTAAAGATTTATTCACAGCTTTTGGAGAAAGCAAAAGAGTTTCTTCCATTTCATTCCCTTTCGCACCACAGCAGCCTTTTTTTAAGTCAATTGTTCCACGATAAGTTTTTTTTGCCGAATCTTTTACAGAACCATTCACAAACATTTTACATTCAGATTTTTTTCCGTATTGATCAACAATATGATTCATATCCAGATACTGATCATCACGACAAAGATAAGCCGTATTTGATACAAATTTAGAATAATCGCCTTTCAAAACAACGTGAAGCCCTGAATCTATATGAGCGGCGCCAAGTTCAATTTGCACAAAATCAGCTCTGGAACTTTTCTCCTGAAAAATTGCAGTGTCATCAAGCAACAAGGATTTATTTTCCATAAGCTGCACTTTTACAATTTTTAATTCAGCATTTTCTTCTATATAAATGTCATTTTTTACAAGCGCACAATCAGAATTTCCTTTGAAAACAAAACAGACAGTTGCACGGGAATCTTTTTTTGCAATGATTTTATAACTGTTCACAGCCTTGCAATTTTTCTTTCCCTCAAAACTACCAGAAAAATCAAAATTGATAACCAAAGGATTTTGTGTTTCGCCTTCAATCATAATTACTTTCTGGTTGTTTGAATTCTGCCTGATTATTTTTTCAAGCGGATGAGAATCTGCCTTTTTCAAAACATCAGCCTTCACATCTTTTGAATTTGCAATAAATCCCGAATCAAAAGGTTTTGGATTTGCACGATTAAAAACACCACTTAAATTCTCAAATCTTTCCTGCGGAAAAGCAACATCACAAAGATTTTTTACAGAAAAACCGTCTGGCAATTCCACAATATTTCCATTATGCTCATAAAAATCGCAAATTTGACCTTCAATCGAAAGCAAATCATTATTTGATTTAAGCCAGTTCCATGTCAGAGAAGGTACAATATTTGTTTTTACATTTTCAACTATCATAATTTTCCTATTACAGAGAATTTTTCATCTCCAGCCGAATAAGATTATTCATTTCAACAGCATATTCAAGCGGAAGCTCCTTGCTCACAGGATTTGCAAACCCGCTTACAATCATACTTCTAGCTTCTTCTTCGCTGATTCCCCTCGACATCAAATAAAAAATCGCTTCATTACTGATGCGTCCAATCTTTGCTTCATGCCCAACATCACAATCATCAGTCATCACCTGCATTGCAGGAATTGTGTCAGAACGACTTTTACTGTCAAGCATTAAACTTTGACAAGAAACACTGGCTTTCGAACCTTTCGCTTCTTTTCCTATATAAACAGCAGAACGGTAAAAACTTTCACCACCGCCTTTTGAAATAGACTTAGTAGTAATCAAACTTGTGGTATTTTCCGCCAGATGAACCATTTTGGCACCAGTATCAAGACTCTGACCAGCTCCTGCAAAAGTAACTCCAGTAAACTCTGCACGAGCATTTCTTCCAATCAAATCAGACTCAGGATACAAATACGAAATATGACTACCAAAACTGCCCGAAACCCATTCAATGCTACCGTTTTCTTCCACTTTTGCACGCTTAGTATTCAGGTTATACATATTCTTAGACCAGTTCTCAATAGTCGAATAACGCAAATGGGCTCCTTTTTTCACAAAAAGTTCAACAGCCCCTGCATGCAGATTAGCCTCATTATATTTTGGAGCCGAACATCCTTCAATAAAATGCAAATCCGCCCCTTCATCAACAATAATAAGAGTGTGTTCAAACTGTCCCGCACCTTTTGCATTCAATCTGAAATACGACTGCAAAGGAAAACTCAAATGCACACCTTTTGGAACATAAACAAAACTTCCACCCGACCACACAGCACCATGCAAAGCCGCAAATTTATGATCTTTTGGAGTAATCAGAGTCATAAAATACTCCTGCACCATAGGTCCCCACTGCTCAGACTTCAAAGCCTCTTCAAAACCCATGTAAACAACGCCCTGCTTCGCAACTTCTTCCTGAACATTATGATAAACAAGTTCAGAATCATATTGCGCCCCAACACCAGCCAAAGATTTCCGTTCCGCTTCAGGAATTCCCAATTTTTCAAAAGTTTCTTTTATATCATCAGGAACATCTTCCCATTTTCCACTCATTTGAGTTTTCGGACGAACATAAGTCGCAATATTCTGAATATCAAGCCCTTCAATTCCAGGTCCCCAGTCAGGAACACGCAGACGGTGATACATTTCAAGCGATTTCAAACGGAATTCCTTCATCCACTGCGGATCCCCTTTTTCCTCGCTGATTTTTGCCACAATATCAGCAGTCAACCCACTTTCAATTCTAAAAAAATCCTGCTCATTTTCTTCGTAGCGAAAATCGTAAAATTCTCTATTTATATCATCAACAAAAGTTTTATTCTCAGCCATCGCCTTTTCCATTAAAATCAATCAAAAAACATCAAAACAGATTTCAAATATTTTCCAAAACCAAAAACAACAATCTCAATAATTATTTTATTCATTCGGGCGGCTTTGCTTCGCAAAACAGGCTTTGCGGGGTTCCGCTATCGCTTCATTGCTTCGCAACAGCTTCGCTGCCCCTCCAATCCTTGCCGCGTTTTAAACACAAAAAATCTATTCGTTCTTTAAAAACTGCTCAAAACCTTCTGCATTAATTTTTTCAACCAGAGAACCGTCACCAGTGTGAACAATATGACCTTTCACAAGAACATGAGTATAATCAATCTTCAAACTTTCAAGAATTTTCGCATTGTGAGTAATAATCAAAAGTGCACCGCCAACAGTCTCCTGATATTTTTTAATGCCTTCAGAAACAACACGCACAGCATCAACATCAAGTCCAGAATCAGTTTCATCAAGAATTGCAAAATCAGGCTTCAACATCAAAAGTTGCAGAATTTCCGATTTTTTACGTTCACCACCAGAAAAACCAACATTCAAATCCCTTTTTGCATAATCAGCATTCATGTTCAAAAGTTCCATACAGGCTTTCAATTCCTTTTGAAATTGAAAAAGCTTCACGTGTTCACCTGTTTTCTGCTGAATTGCCGACCTGATAAAACTTTCCAGAGAAATGCCAGGCACTTCAAGCGGCGACTGAAACGACATGAACATTCCAAGTTTGGCACGTTTATCACAAGATTCTTCAGTAATATCATTATCTTTGAAAAAAATCTTACCGTCAGTAACCTTATAAACTGGATTTCCCATCAAAGTGTTACCCAAAGATGATTTTCCAGCTCCGTTTGGTCCCATCAACACATGAACTTCACCGGCATTTACACTCAGAGATAAATCATCAATTATTTTTTTGCCATCTTCCAGTATGGCACTCAAATTTTTAACATCTAATAACATAACCATAATATACTAAATTTTTGATATTTAGACAACAAATATCAAACATTTTCCTACTATTTTACTAGGGAAGTTTATTCAAATACCTAAACAATAATTTCTCGAGAAATTGTCAATTGTTGTGGATTGAAGTTTGAATCGGCATAAGTTTTAAGC
>SAMEA3663026__coassemble_264_pt1 | contig 58156 bp, 72 predicted proteins | sample SAMEA3663026__metabat2_high_PE_017 | metagenome-assembled genome bin SAMEA3663026 (sample SAMEA3663026) | pig gut metagenome | biome: pig gut; feature: pig-associated habitat; material: faeces | place: France | collected 2012
AGGCTTTTATCCCTATTTTATTCAATCACACAAAAAAAATGATTGAGCCAAAAAACTACGGAAATAAGTATTTTTTCATTATATATTCTATATATGACATTTTGGGATACTGTAGATCTTCTCAGGGAAGAACAAAATACTTCATATAGATGGATTTCTCAAAAAATGGGACTTTCTGAAACGACACTCTCTTCTATGCGCCATGCAGGAACAGAACCGCGTGCTTCAGATGCTGTAAAACTTGCACAGGCATTGGGAACTACTGTAGAATTTCTCTGTAACTCAAAAGAAGATACATATTACTCAAAATATGTGATTTTAAAAGAATCAATCCGCAACATTTTGGATTCAGTATAATTTTTTTGAAAAATCATGTTTGAAGGTCAATATGCTTTATTCATACAAAAAATGTCTTAAAACATACAAAACAGATTATCTCCTCGAAAAAGCACTTGAAAAAAAAGTTATTCAAGGTTGAAAAAGGAATATATTCTGATTCACTTTCTTGGTCAAAAATAGCAGTAATTGCATTTAAGAAACCAGATTCAATTTTCACAATGAACAGCGCTTTTTATTATCAGGATTTGACAGATGTAGTACCGGACAACTTCTTCATTGCGACAGAACGTAATTCAACAAAAATAAAAGACCCATATGTTAAGCAATTTTTCCACTCTAAAGAAACATTTAAACTTGGAGTAGAAGAAAAGAAAATCTTAAGAACATCTGTTAAAGTCTATACAAAAGAAAGAATGCTTATTGAACTTATGCGACATAAAAATAAGATTCCTTTTGATTATTATAAAGAAATAGTTACTAACTATCGAAATAAAATATACGAACTCGACATTCAATGGCTGGAATAGAATGTATCAAAATTTCCTGCCCCAAAGAAAATTATAGATGTTGTTCAACTGGAGGTTCTTTAATGATTAGTCTTGATGAAGAAATAAAGAAAGCAATACAAGAAGGTTTTTCAGAGGATAATGCAGTAGCTAAAGTTTGCCAGGATGTTATCCTTGATGCAATTATAAGTATTCCGTACTACAAGGCACTGCAATTTAATATTTTCAAGATAATCTGATAATTCTTTTAACTGTATAAATAGTTCTATAATATCATGGAGAAAAAGATTTCAACTTTCAAGGAATATAATCTGTCTGCTCTGAGCTGATTTTTTAGAGTTCGATGAATAAAAAATTCAAGTCTTTTATGTTTTGAAAATGTTTGTCATAAAATCAAAGTCAATTGATTTGCAATAGCAGTTGCTGCAATCCACATGTCATTTTCTGGGATAAGTTTTCCTTCTGATTGAAGCTGATTTTTTACATTTCCGTAAATCTGCGCAACTTGTGAATCAATTTCTATAATTCCGACAAAATCGCAGAAAGACAGATATTTGTTTTTATTGAACTCAGACAGTTTTGATTTTTTTTGCACCAAACATAAGTTCTCCAACAGTTATTGCACTTTCACAACAATCATTTCCTGAGTTTTGTAATATTTTTTCTGCAGAGTCACTTCCTTTGATGTAGTTAATTACAACATTAGTATCTAAAAGTTTACCACTCACTTGAATCCTCTATGCGTTCGCAGTCTTTTATAGCTTCAAGCATTTTGTCAGAATCTGTTTTATCAATGCAGCCAAAAAAATCTGAAAGTTTCATTTTTGGAGGTTCAATGAATTCATCGAGTGCCGTAATAATAACTTTTTGCTGAGGAAGAAATCTGTTTTTTTCTAACGGAATGCATGAAGTTCCGTCAAAATATCCTTGTATGGCTATCATTTGTACACCTCTTTTGTGAATAATATATCACATTCAGAAGAAAAAATCACCTTTTATTTTTTTTTACCTGTTAATTTCTTTTAAATGTCATTTGGAATCTCAAACGGAATAATTTCAAGCTGCATGAAAGTTCCTCTTCTGAATGATTTTGCCGTGATGCTTTCTGTCTACACAAAATTAATTTCATCTTCAAAAATCAAAGAAATTACGATTCAGGAATTAAAAGATTTTTTTGACGGCCGCATGGTTTATAAAAAGCAGTATTTTGAAAACTACACAGATCTAAAAAATGCCTTTAACTTTGCTGGGAAAGTTTTGGATTATTATTCTCAAAAGTAAGAAAATAGAAATCATACTTCCTGCAGCATATTTTCAGGGTCTTCTTGAGCTTTCACTTTATCATTTGCTTTGATGATTATTCCCTGCTCGTCAATAAGATAGGTTGTTCTTACGACTCCCATTGAAACTTTTCCGTAATTCTTTTTTTCTTTCCAAACGTCGTATGCTTCAATCACTTTGCGCTCAACGTCAGAAAGCAGCGTAAATGCAAGTCCGTATTTTTCTTCAAATTTTTTATGGGACGCAACTGAATCTTTACTTATTCCAAGTACTACCGCGCCTTTTTCTGTAAATTGTGGATATCTTTCCGAAAAGCCGCAGGCTTGTTTTGTGCAGCCTGGAGTATTATCTTTTGGATAAAAATATAAAATGACTTTTTTTCCTGCATAATCGCTGAGTTTATGCATTTTTCCATTCTGATCTGGCAATTCAAAATCTGGTGCTTTTGTTCCTGTTTCCAACATTTGTAATCTCCAATAAATATCTGATTCTATTTCAGGCAAAGTTTTTTTGATAGAACTCACAGCCTTTTTTTATCATAATATTAAAAGGTAGAAGAATCAATTCATTTTGTAAAGGTTCGCCAGTGAAGCAGCTCACCATAAAAAAAGGTTAGAAAAAAGGGGACAGACCTTGGGTTGTGTGGGTTGTGGAATTTCGGACTAAATAGAAATTATTAAGAAAATTAATCTTTCAGACATCCAATTGGAACGACAAAAACTCCATCTGGTCGTTTGTAAGCCATTTCTGTTCCTGTAATTACCATTAGTAAATCGGGTTCTCGTAACTTCGGACCTTTTTCTGTTTTATTATATTCTTTTACAAGCTGTTTTATTTTTAAAAGATGGCGGCTTCCTTCATCGATTTCTCTGTTTCCAAGTTTGAATTCTATTAAGGCATATCTTCCGTCTTTTAAATGCAAAACACAGTCGGCTTCAAGATTATATCGGTCATGATAGTAAGAAAGTTTTCCTTCGTTCTTGGATGAATAAACTCTTAAATCTCTCATGCAAAGACTTTCAAATATAAAACCAAATGATTGAAAATCTGTCAGATAATAATCTGGCGAAAGTCCCAATGCTGCGGTGGCAATAGATGGATCACAGAAGCCTCGCTTTTTTCCTGAGCGAATTGCTGTTGCAGACCTTATTGAAGGACACCATGCTTCAATATCTTGAATCACATAAAGTTTTTCTAAAGCATTTATGTATGAGTCCAAAGTATCTTGAGAAATATTTTCTGAAGCCGAGACAACATCTTTCAAAATGTTTGATGTTTTTGTAAGAGTTGAAATATTTCGTGCATAGGATTTTAAAATCTGTTCTGCCAGAATTGGATTTCGTTTTACTTTATCAACTGTTGAAATATCAATTTCGCACACACTGGTTACATAATCTCTGGCAATTTGTAATTTTGCTCTGTCGCTTTTTCTTGAAATTTGAGCCGGCCATCCTCCGCGGCACGCTGCAAAAACTAATTGTTCAACCTCGAGTTCAGATTTAGCTTCAATATCTGCTGTTGGATTTTTAAAAAGTTCCATAAGGGAAACTGTTCCGTTCGATTCTCCTGTTTCATATAAAGACATTGTATCCATTCTCATTCTGGATATTCTTCCTGTTCCAGAATGCATTATTTTATCTTTATCTATTGAATTTGAACCGGTAAGAATATAGAGACCAGTTTCATTTTTTTCATCAACTGAATTTCTGACAGTATCCCAGAGAACAGGGATTTCCTGCCATTCATCTATAAGTCTTGGATTATCACCTTTAAGCAGTAAAGACGGTTTTACAAGAGATGTCTGTTTGTATCCTTCGTTTTTATCTGTGTCTTGAAGTTTTATAATGCTTTTTGCCTGTTGGGCTGCAGTAGTTGTCTTTCCACACCATTTAGGTCCCTGTATCAATACAGCTCCGCTACATTCAAGTCTGAATTCCAATTCATCATCTGCGATTCTATTTAAATAGTTCATATACCACCTGAATGCAATTATAACATATTCGGTGTTTTTGTGCTATTTCATTCGGTGATTTTGTGGTAAATTATTCGGTGTTTTTGTGCTACTTTATTCGGTGTTTTTGTGCTACTTTATTCGGTGTTTTTGCGGTAAATTGTTCGGTGTTTTTGTGCTCCTCTGACAGCACCTTTTTGTAAATCTCTAATCCTTGTCGCCGAAAACATTGAAAACAACTTTTTTTACGCTGGAGTTTGGGCGTTTCCTTTCGCTTCGCTTCAGGTCAGGCTTTGCGCACTTCGCCGACTAACCGCGGCTCATCCCTACGCATACGCTCTGGGACTGCCTTCGGCAGGTGCTCCAATCCTTAACGCAATTTTTCAATTTCTTCTATAATTTGTGGAAAAATCATCCACTTTCCTTCGATGATGGAGATTTCTTATGTAGTAACGCGCTGTACAAATCCTTTACTCAGGATTTACCAATCATCTGCACAGATAATTCGTGGAATCGGGTCATAAGGGAAAAGACGTTCATTAAAAGTTCCGTTCTTATAAATACCAAATTTGACACCGTAGCGAGCCAGCTGTTCATTAATCAGATTAGCATTGGAAATCAAATTTTCCATAAGACACCCCCCTCAAAGTGGATTTAAAAATAAAAAGGCGCACTGTCCAAACGAACAATGCGCCTTTGCAATTATTATATTACTAATATTTAAAAATATCAATATAATTTAAGAATTGGTTTGCGAATTTGTAAATAATCCAAAAAAAACTCCTTAAAATTATAAATTTGAACGTTTACACTCCCATAAAAACACCGCGTTAGCGCAACACATTTATGTGTATCGCATGGATGCGCTGAAAAAGTTTGCGAAGCAAACAGTGATAAAAATTAAACGGATGTAATTTTCATCACACCCCCATCACACTTTCGATAACGCAGGTGTGCTTTTTGCTTTCGTCGTAAGTGATTCCTACAAGAAGAACTTCGCCACTGTAGCCTTTGAGAGCGCCTGTGTAATTTTTTTCTTTTATCTGCTTGATTGCAGTTTCTGCTGTTTTGTCGTGCTTCAGTTCAATCACCATGGCAGGCTTGTTTTTTACGTCGGCTCTAGGAATCATCACCATGTCGGCAAAACCTTTTCCGCTTGGAAGTTCGCGGATAATGTTGTAATAGGCTGGGGCGGTAAAATATGCCATTGTGATTACGCAGCTTAAAGAATTTTCATCGTTGTATTTTAAAATCGATGTATAAGTTTCGTGGGCAAGTTCAATAAGTTCTGCGGCACGCTCCTGGTCTTTGTCGATAGTTGCCCACAGAAGTTCGTCGCAGCGTGAAATAATCTTTGCAATGTTGTGCCATGCTCCTGTTGCCAAAGCAGCCTGATAAGCAGCTTTCACTTCGTAATTTGGAATAAAAACAGTACTTCGTTCCGCATCAAAAGCAAGATATCCCAGATGAATAAGTGCCGTTAATGCTTCATCTTTTGAATTGATAATAGAAAGATCATTTTGGAAAGTTCCAGTGTTTACAGAAACTTTACCACCTTCAAGGACAGACATCACATCTTCTTTAAGTCCGTCAAAATTCAGCTGGATATAATTGTTTATCGTTCCGAATGCCGAAGTATTTTTCCAGTAGGATTCAAGGCTGTGATCTGTCATCGCCTGACTTACAGAATTAGGATTGTACATGTGCTGACCGTTTATCAGATAGCCGTTGTACCATTTTTTTACAGAATCAAAATTCATGCCGTACTCTTGGCAAAGGTCTTTAACTTCATCTTCAGTAAAACCAAAATAAGGTGTAAACTGCTTGGAATTAATCATCGTATATTCACGGAAATTATTCAAAGCAGATTCGTTGTCGATTTTTTTAATCGGGAGAATTCCAGTGATGTAAGCAAGTGCGAGAAATTTTCCAGCTTCTTCACTTTTAAAAAGTGAATGTAAAAATTGAAGATATTTATGCACGAGTTTTTGATTATCAGCCTGATTTCGCACAACACAATCCCATTCATCGATGATGATGACAAATTTACGGTCAGTCAGTCTGTAAACATCGTTTAGAATCAAATGAAGCGGCTGAGTATAATCAATTTTTTCCTGAATTTCCTGTTCAAACTCAAAAACAAGACGTTTCAAAATTGTTTCCACAACATCTTCTTCATTAAAATCAGAAGCCGATGCCACATCAATGTGAATCACATTGTATTTGTTCAGATGAGTTTCAAAATCTTTTTCCTGAGCAATTTTGTAAGGAGCAAAGAGTTCCCGGGAATCACTTCCAAAACTGTAATAAGCATCAATCATTTTTGCAGCCTGGGATTTTCCAAAACGGCGGGCATGAGAGAGGGCGATGCAGCAGGATTCTGTATCAAGCAATTTGTTCGTTTCAGAAAGAAGCATTGTCTTATCAACATAAACCTGACTTTTTACAATTTTCTTAAAACTTTCGTTTCCCGGATTAAAATAAGCTCCCATATTTCACCTCGTTTTTTTATTGCCGCAAAATGGCGCAAGTGCCAGCTTTTGTATCAGTGTATAAATGATAATTTTCTTTCTACTATAATATAACTATATTATAACACATTTTGGATTTTTTCTCTATAAAACAGGAGATAACGAAGAGGGTTTCAGCAAATCCAAAATCTGTACATGAAAAAAGGGACAGACCTTGATTGCAAAATGTTTTTTATAAACATATCTCCAAATGAATGACAATAAATTTGAAACAGTATATAATCAAATTTAATCTAGAGTTTCCTACGAAACTCTTTTATTTTACTGTCCGCTTGGTGCGGACAAATCATAAACTTTCGAAAATTGATACTTTCTTCAATTTTATAATTTTAGGGAACAAAGTTATGGAAAAACGTTTATTTGAATCTTTTAAAGACTGTTTTAGACTTGGAGCTGCAGTTGGCGGCATTTTATATGATTACGAAGGAGCCGTAAAAAGGCACGAAAAGTTTTTGGAATTTATTAAAACTCATCCAAAACCAGAGGGAATGCCTGATTTTAAAATACCTCCGCTTCCAAAAGGTCCTTTCATCGAATCTGAAATTCTTGCAAAGCATTTTAACCTTGTTGTGGCAGAAAATGACACAAAAATGTGCAATGTTTTTCCTAAGCCAAATGAATATGATTTTTCATCTGCTGATAAATTTATTGAAATGGCACACAAAAATAATCAGGCTGTAAGATGGCATACTCTGGTTTGGCATAATCAGTCGCCAAAATGGATTTTTGAGGATGAAAAGGGAAATAAGGTCTCTAAAGAACTGCTAGAAAACCGCCTAAAAGACTACATTTTTACAGTCGGTAATCGTTATGCAAAAGATGTTTGTTCAGTTGATGTTGTAAACGAATGCATTTCTGACAAAAACTTTGTTCTTCGCGATGGAAATGATCATTCAAAATGGTTCGATATTATGGGACCAGAATATGTTGATAAAGCTTTTTTCTGGGCAAAGCAGGCTTTTCCGAATTCCAGCCTTGTTATCAATGATTATAATCTTGAAACTATGCCTCCAAAACGCGAAGGTATGTACAACCTTGTAAAAGGAATGCTCGGAAGAGGTGTTCCAGTTGATACAGTTGGATTGCAGATGCACATAAACTTGGAAAATCCTCCTGTGAGTGAAATTGAAAAAACAATAGAACTTTTTGGAAGTCTTGGACTCAAAGTGATTGTGACAGAAATGGATGTTTCAGTTTATAAAGATTTTCAGCCAGGCAAAGAAAGTGAACCTCGAAAAGAGTATACTCCAGAAGTTTTACAAGCACAGGCAGAACGTTACAAGCAGATTTTTGACTGTTTCAAAAAAGAAGCCGACAAAGGCATTTTGCAGGATGTCGTTCTGTGGGGCATAACAGACAGATTCAGTTGGAAAAATGATTTCCCTGTTCCAGGCCGCACTGATGCGCCGTTACTTTTTGATATAAATGGCAAGCCTAAACCAGCGTTCTACGAAATCTGCAGATAATTTTTAATCAAATTATGTGGGTGTGTTTTTCAATGGAATTTCATGGTTCGTTTCAAACAGGGAGAAACTAGATACCTTAATACAATGACCGATTTTACTTCAAAACACGACATTTTTACATATTTAATTCATCTGGGATATTTAATTTACGACAAAAACGAAAAGACCTGCCGCATTCCTAACGGCGAAATCAGGCAGGAGTGGGAAAATGCTGTAGAAGACTGCGACGAATACAAAACTACAAACCAGATTATAAAACATTCAAAGGAACTTTTGCAGGCAACTCTGGAAGGAGATGAAGAAGCGGTAGCAGAAGCTTTGGATTTATCCCACATTCACGCAACTTCCAACAGAAGTTACAACAGCGAAGATGGGCTTCAGTGTGCAATTTATCTTTCCTATATCTACGCCTTGAACAAATACACAATCGTAAAGGAAATGACTGCAGGAAAAGGTTTTGCCGATGTAACTTTTATTCCTTATGTGGAAGGAGTTCCTGCAATAATAATCGAGTTAAAGCGCAATGGAGATGAAAGGTCTGCACTGAAGCAGATTAAAGAGAAAAAATATTTTGCATCCCTTGACCATTACACAGGCGACCTTTTGTTTGTGGGCATAAACTACGATGAAAAAACAAAAAAACACGTGTGCAAAATGGAAAAGTTTGTAAGAAATTAATTTTTTACATTTTATTTTCATTTTCGCTTGACTAAATTTTTCTTTTTGTTTAAATTTGCAACTATGTTGCAAAAGTCATATCACACAAAAACTACAGACTTAATTTCTCAGTTTATTCACGAAAAACAGGAAACAGGTTTTACTGCAGGAGAACTTGCAGATTTTTTACGCGAAAACAATGTGAATGTAAATAAAACAACAGTGTACAGAAATCTCGACAAAATGACTGATAAAGGGGAGTTGATTAAACACAAATCAATGGTTTCTGATGGTTTTATTTATCAATCAAATGACGAAGAAAAGCATTGCGCTGAACACATTCATTTTCAATGCTGTAAGTGCGGTTCAGTTTTACATTTGAGTGATGAAAAAACTTCAGAATATCTGAAAAGTATTTCGGCTTCATTAGGATTGGAAATTGATTTGGGACTTTCAGCCTTGAACGGTCTTTGTTCTAAATGCAGAGGAAAAAATGAAAAATAAAGTAAAAAAAGTAATCAGTGCAATTTTGATTTTGCTCTGCTTTTTGACAGCTCTTCCGGCTGGTATTACACAATCAAAAAAATCTTCCAAAAAATTAAATGGAAGTGCAGAAAAGAAATCAGAAGTATTTCAGATTGTATGTACTTCATTTCCACAATATGATTGGGTGATAAATATTCTCGGAAATGAAAAAAGTGCAGATAAAAAATTTGAAGTAACACTTTTGCAGAATAATGGCACAGATATGCACAGTTTTCAGCCATCCGTAAAAGATATTGCAAAAATTTCGACTTGTTCGCTTTTTATTTATGTTGGCGGTGAAAGCGACTTGTGGGTAGAAAAAGTGCTGAAAAATGTAGCAAATAAAAAAATGATTTGCATGAATCTTTTGGAATTGCTCGGTGAAAAGGCAAAGCAGGAAGAAATTGTGGAAGGAATGCAGATTGATGAACATGAGGAACATACCACTGAACACAATCATGCAGCGCATCATCACGAACACGAAGATGCTGATGAAATTGAATACGATGAACATGTCTGGCTTTCATTGAAAAATACTGCATGTTATATAGAAGAAATCTGCAGAAATATTTGCCTTCTGGATAGTGAAAACAGTGATGCTTATAAAAAGAATGCAGCTTCTTATCAGGAAAAAATTCTTGCACTCGACAACAGTTTTTCTGACATGGTAAAAAATGCGGAACGTTCAACAATATTGGTTGCTGACCGTTTTCCATTCAGATATTTTGCTGATGATTATGGATTGCAATATTTTGCAGCATTTGCTGGCTGCGGTGCAGAATCTGAAGCAAGTTTTGAAACTATCACATTTCTTGCAAAAAAATCAGATGAGTTTTCGCTTCCCTGCGTTCTGATTTTGGAAAATTCTGATGGAAAAATTGCAAAAACAGTGATTTCATCTACAAAAAACAAAAATCAACAGATTTTACGGCTGGATTCGCTTCAGTCAGTTACAAAAAATGAAATTCAAAGTGGAAAAAGTTATTTGAATGTTATGGAAAAAAATTTTGAAGTGCTTCAAAAAGCATTAAACTAAAAAAATCAAAATGGGTAAAAAATGTCACTTTTTGAATGTAAAAATCTTTGTTTAGGATATGCCTCTACGTTGATTCAGGAAAATCTGAATTTTCAGGTGGAAAAAGGGGATTATGTTTTTATTCTCGGTGAAAACGGCAGTGGAAAATCTACATTGCTTAAAACAATTCTTGGATTTTTGAAACCTTATGATGGAAAAATAATTTACGGCAAAGACTGGCGAAAAAATGAAATTGGTTATTTACCGCAGGCTTCTGAAATTCAAAAAACTTTTCCTGCAACTGTTTGGGAAATTGTTCTTTCGGGTTGTCAGTCAGATTTGGGAATTCTTCCTTTTTATAAAAAGAAGCATTTTGCAAAAGCGGAAGAAAATCTCAAAAAACTTGAAATTTTTGATTATAAAAACAGAAGTTTCAAGGAACTTTCGGGTGGGCAGCAGCAACGAGTTTTGTTTGCAAGAGCTCTCTGTGCTGCAAAATCTGTACTTGTGCTTGATGAACCTGCAAAAGGTTTTGATTCGTCAGCAACAAAAAAAATGTACGAAATTTCGGAAGATTTGCATAAAAATGGAATGACGATAATAACAATCAGTCATGATTTACAGGCTGCCCAAAAATATGCAACAAAAATACTGACACTTCAAAAAAGACAGATGTAAAGTGGAAAGTGAGTTGTGAATTTATTTGTGGGAGGTGTGATAAAAATTACATCCGTGTAATTTTTATCACTCAAGTTTATTTCGTGCGTTGCACTTCATAAACTTGGATTTTGCGCCTCCTGCGCAATCGCTAACGCGAAGTTTTTATGGAGAACTAAATGGATTTTGCAGGGATTTTTGATACGATAAAAACATATTTTTCTTTTTCTTTTGTGGTGTATGCGTTTGTTGCTGGAATTATGATTTCACTTTCGTCTTCGCTTTTGGGAGTCACCCTTGTTTTAAAACGATTTTCGTACATCGGAGACGGACTTTCACACACAGCTTTTGGGGCGATGGCAATTGCTTCTGTTTTGAAAATGACGAACGCGACAGTATTTGTTCTTCCCATCACAATGATTTGCGCAATCTTGATTTTATGTGCAAAAGAAAGTTCCAAAATAAAAGGTGATGCAAGTGTGGCAATGATTTCTGTGGGCTCACTTGCAGTTGGATATTTTCTGATGAATATTTTTTCGCCATCCACAAATCTTTCTGGTGATGTTTGCAGTACACTTTTCGGTTCCACTTTGATTTTGACACTCACAAAAACCGACATGATTCTTTCAGTTGTCATTTCTGCCTTGGTTATCATCTTTTTTATAATTTTTTACAACAGAATTTTTGCAATAACATTTGATGAAAATTTTTCTTTTGCGTGTGGAACAAATACAAAGCTTGTAAACATTATTTTGGCAAGCGTGATTGCCGTAATAATCGTGCTGGCGATGAATCTTGTAGGCACACTTTTGATTTCAGCATTGATAATTTTTCCTGCCGTTTCATCAATGCTCGTCTGCAAAAGTTTCAAAAAAGTAACCATTTTTGCCTGCGTTATTTCCGTTTTTAGTGCAGTCACTGGAATTTTAGCAGCAATAATCTGGAGCACACCAGTAGGACCGACTATTGTTATTGTAGATATTTTGTGTTTTGCCGTTTGCAAGATATTTGAAAGAAAATCATAAAATATTTGATTTTGGTAATAGTAATGTACAGATATTTTTCAAATATTGACGGTCAATTACTTTTTTTTTATAATTTTTCTTGGGGTCTGCATGATTTTGTTTCGGAAAGCAAATGTTTGTGATATTGATGAAATTTCTGTTTTTGTGGATGAGGCAAAAAGTGTTATGGAAAAACAGGGGATTTTTCAGTGGGATGAGATTTATCCTTTAAAAGAAGATTTTGCTGATGATGAAGCGAATGGACATCTTTATGTAGGTGAAATGGATGGAAAAATTGCGTTGAAAAATGGAAATTCTTCCATCAAGCTGGATGCATTTACGCAGAATCCGATTGCACTTTCTATGTATGAAAAACTTGGATACAAAGTGAAAGGTTATGCTGACTGGAGAAAGGGAAAATTTGTACTGATGGAAAAGGTTTTAAAAAAATTGTAAAGTTGATAGGGGAGGCTGCAGGGTTTAGTTCTGGGGTAGCGATGTGAAGTGCGCGAAGCGGCCACCGCAACGGAGCGAAACGCAGTGAAGCGTAGCGAGGAGGCTGGAGCGATAGCGGAACACGGAACGTAGCGACGGCCGAAGGCCGGACCCCCCCTGATAATTATTTGTTTATTTAAAAATATTTTTTGTGAGGGAAAATGAGTACAATTTGGAATCCTTGGCGTGGTTGTCACAAATGCAGTGATGGCTGCAAGTTTTGTTATATTCATAAAGGGGATGCGAAACGAGGTCGGGACACGAATGAAATTGTAAAAAGTGAAAATTTTTATAGGATGGTGGAGAAAAAAAAGAGGTCGGGGGAGTATAAAGCTGCTCCAAATGGCGGTCTTGTGTATTTGTGTTTTCAGAGTGATTTTTTGCTGGAGGATGCGGACGAATGGAGAGGGGAGTGTTGGAAAATAATTAAGGAAAGGGCGGACTGCACTTTTTTGTTTTTGACTAAAAGGATTGAAAGATTTATGGAATGTGTGCCTCAGGATTGGGGTGACGGTTACGATAATGTGATTGTATGCTGCACGGTTGAAAATCAACTGAACGCTGACAAAAAGCTTGCGGTTTTTCAGAAGCTGCCGATTAAGCACAAGCAGATTACGGCTCAACCTTTGATTGGCCCTATTGATTTGGAAAAATATCTTGATGGAGTGGAAGCGGTGACTGTGGGCGGTGAGTCTGACAGGTATGGGCGTCCGCTTTATTATGACTGGGTGCTTGATATACGGCAGCAGTGTATCAGGAAAAAGGTGAGTTTTTCTTTTAGGCAGCTTGGAACTCATTTTATTAAGGATGGAAAAGAATACACTGTGCAAGTGAAAAACTTGATGAGTCAGGCGAGAAAAGCTGCAATTGATGTGAGTTTTTGAGGTTTTTTTTATGGAATATTATTGTTTGATGGTGAAAACTGGAGAGGAAGAGAAGTTCAAGGCTGCGGCTTTGGAAAAACTTTCGCTGACGGAATTTGATGTTGAGTTTTATTTTTTTCAAAGGTCGTTAAAAACAAATCAGGGAAAGATTTTTGAAAATCCTCTTTTTCCTGGTTATGTTTTTTTTAGTACTGAGCAGCTTGTTCCTGAACTTATGTTGATTTTGAAGAAGGTGAAAGGGTTTATTCGCCTTTTGATTGATAATTCAAATCCTATAAAAATTGCTGGTCAGCAACTTGAGGAATTGAGAATTTTTATTAGAAACGGCGAACATTGGGGAATTTCGAAAGTGGAATTTCTGCCGGGGAAAAATGTTCGTGCTATTTCCGGGCCGCTTGTGGGGCTGGAGGGTAAAATTTACAAGGTGAACAAAAAACGCGGACGTGTAACTATTATGACTTCGCTGAGCCCGGACGGCAGAAAAATTGATTTGGCTTTTGAAAGTGTTGAATTGATAAACGAAGAAAAATAATCGTATTTATAATTTCTAAAATATTTTTTGCAGAAAATATCCTGCCAAAATGCTAAATCCTAAAGCGGCAATTATGATGAAAATCCTCAATAAAATTTTTCCAGGTTTGACCTTTTCATTCTGAACATTGTCATCAAGTTGGAGTTCAAAAATTGTCTTGTCATCATCATTTCTGATTTTAAGTTTCTTTGCCATAAACGCACCACCTTTTTTTGAAAATTATAATGTTTTCTTTTAGAAACAACAAGATGTGTCCCCATTTGAAAACGCACAACCATGTATATTGCTAACTTGAAATAATGGAGATTCTGTCTACCAATATATACAAACAAACTCCCTTTCGCCTCTGCTGCCTCTACCTCTACACCCTTCGGCGACACACTAATATTTCAGAACCAATTCATCCAAACTGACGCACGTAATACCCATATTTTTCATATCAAAAATATTTGAATTGGCAATTTCTGGCGTTTTTGCACTGCAACAATCAGTAACAACAGTTACATCATAATCATAACTCATCGCATCCGCAGCAGTTCCTCGAATGCAGTTTGGATATTGAGTTCCGCTAATAATCACATTTTCGATTTCAAGCCTTCTCAAAATTGAATCAAGATTTGTTCCAAAAAAAGCAGAATTCCGAGTTTTCTTTAAAACAATTTCATTCTCACGTGGACGCAATTCATCAATAATCTGAGCCCCCTCAGTTCCTGCAACACAATACCCTACCCCACCTTTCTCAAAAAGATAACGCCTCGGTTTGTCAACATTAATTCCTTTTTTGTCGTGCTCCCGGATTACATGAATTACAATCCATCCACAAGACCTCGCATAATCCAAAAGTTTACAAACCTGAGGAACAGTTGCCATTGCCCCAGTCACACAAAGCCGTCTTCCAGAAAGAAGAAAATCTTTTTGCATATCAATAATCAATAAAGCTGTTTTAGTTTTCATAATTTCCCGATCCACATTTGAAACGTAGGCGAAATAAATTATATCACAGGTATCGAATTCACATTCCAACTAAAAATTACCGCCGTTCCAGCCCCAGTTGGAAGTCCCCCAATAGGATACATAAACAGCATTACCAGGAATTCCAAGTTCTTTCTCAAAAACTTCGCAAAGTTTTGCTGACATCTTTTCGCTTGCCCCTGCATCAACATTACCAAGAACTTTTACTTCAACATAAGCACCTTTATCTAATTTTTTACCCGCAAAATACAAATCCTGATTATCAATAAGATTAATCATCAGATAAGATTCTGGCTTTCCAATCAAACTGACAGCTTTTCCAAACTCTGCTTTCAAAACATCCCTTTTTTCTACAGGCAACTGCATAGTCACCTTTGCTTCAATCATTGGCATAAATATTCCTCAATTTGTAATCATTTTATTTTTCGATTTTTCCATTATAATCCAAAATTCCGCCAAACTCAATCAGATTAGAATACCCCAATTCAGACAGAGTCTGAGCAGCAATTTTACTTCTCCTGCCACTCCTGCAATAAACCAGAATCATTTTACTCTTATCTGGCAGAACTTTTGCAGCCGTCTCAGCGGAAATAGTTTCCATAGTAAGTAGAACAGCACCAGGAATATGCCCAGCTTTGTATTCATCCTCACGGCGAACATCGACAATTATAGCATCAGGATTTTTCTTTGCAATTTCAAGACCCTCTGACATCGAAACCATTTTATAATTCACTGAACCACCTCCTGCAACCAAGCCTTTATTCACTTTTGCCGCAATTTTTTTCATCGAATTTGTGATTTCCCCTTCCCTATTTGCGTCAATATTTTTCGCCTCTTTCTTCCCGGAACAACTTACAAACATCACGAAAAATATAGAAATCAAGATTAGAAGTTTTTTCATATTTGCCTCTAGTTTTTTGTACAATATATTCCATTCAAAAGTCAATCAGCATTTAATGATTTATTGATTAATTCGTGATTTTTTCCGAATTTAAATATTTTTGATAATCATCAGGGTGTTCCCGCCTACGGCGGTCGCTACGTTCCAGGTTCCGCTATCGCTCCAGCCGCTTCCCTCGCTACGTTTCACTTCGCTCAGTCCAGTGGCCGGCTACGCCGCCTTTCACATCGCTAACACAAGTTTAAAAAAAGAAACTTTTCCCCTACTTCCAGAAATTTTCGTTTTGTCCAAAAATTTTCTTCCCATCGTTTTTCTAAAGGCCGCCAGCAGACCACATGCTTAAAACAATATTTTTCCAATTTTTTGACACACGAATGCACAAGATGCGAAAGCAGCGTTTTAAATTTATAACAAACGGATTTGCTCAGAACTAACGTTATTCGCTTTTTGGGTGAGAGTTCAATTTACGTCTTAAACAAATCACTATGACTACCTGTACGGGAAAGTTCCAATATCAGTTCGTTATTATTGATTGAGTAGATTAATAGCCAGTCTGGCTGTATATGGCACTCTCGATGCTTTGACCAAACTCCTTTAAGCTGATGGTCTTTATATTTTTCAGGCAATGGTTCCTGTTTTTAAAGCATTTCAAGAACTTCAATAAAAAGTTTTTCATCTTTTCCGCGTTTTAGTGCCAGTTTAAAGTCTTTCTTAAATTGATTTGAATAGCGAGATTCAAGCATGAAGGGAATCCATAAGTTCTGAAACTGAATGATAAACCGGACTTAAGTTTTTACCTTCTTCTGTTTCCTTTAGAACTTTTGCAGTCAGTTCATTGGGAGTTTCATATCCGATTTCAAAAGGAATTCTTCTTTCTCGAATTACCTGCTTCAAAAAAACATTTATTGCACTTGTCATAGAAAGTCCGAAATCTTCAAAAAGCTCTTCTGCGGCTTTCTTTGTTTCTGCACTTGTTCTTACATTTATTGTTGTCATTGTAGCCATAAATTGCTTTATAATATAATGTAATGCAGATAGCAACATTTTTTAACACATTTTATACAAACGGATTTACTCAGAACTAACGTTCCTCGCTTTCTTCATAAAGGCAGTCCGGACAGTAATCTATATCATTGTTCCATGCAATGCTTCCGTATTCTATGTGGACTGTTTTGAAAAACTCCTTGTTCTGCAAAGGCTTGTAACAGGGTAAATCATATATTTTTTTAACATCAAAATATTTTACTTCATTGTTGTTGAATTTTATTTTTAGCATATAATTCGGCAAAGTCTCTACGCTTATTGCACGTGGCAACAATGGTTTTCCATGAATTATTTCTTCCATAAAGATTCTCCTTAATTATTGCAAAGGATTGATTTTAAAAATCTGTTCACCTTCTATTGCAAGTTTCCAGTTTGCCGATAATTCATCTTGATGCAATAATGTCCATGCTTTTACAAGTGCAGCCTGCTTGGAAGGAAAATCACCAGCGATAATTTCTCCTTGAAAATCAAAAGACGCTTCAAACTCATTGTAATATGCATGAAAATGAGGCAAATGATGTTTGTCGTTATCTTTCCAATTCATTTTTATTAAAATTCCATAAAACATTGATATTACTGGCATCTTCATCACCTCCATATTTATAAATATAGCATATTTTCTATAAACTCGCACACTTTTATGCTTGTTTTGTTATTTTTTTCCTCTCAAATTTTTTAACACACGGATTTGCTCAAAACTAACGTTTTTCGCTTTTTTCGTGAGTGCCGTTAGGCGCGAACAAATCCGTTTGTTTTTTTTATGTGGTTTCAGTAAGTTTCTCATACATCTTAAACAGCTCGGCAACTATTTCGCTTTCGGTCATTTTTTGGGGTGAAGCCGTAGGCGGCCATGACGGCGCGGTCGTTTGCGCGGTGGGTTTGCGGAGTTAAAAATTCGTTTGTTTTTATATGAAAAATTTATTTACCAAACTGTTTTTACAGGATATTTTGGAATAATTGCATCGCGGGTGATAATTGTAAAGTTTTCAGTTTTTGCCTGACATATAATAAGCCGGTCAAATGGGTCATGATGAATATTTGATAAACTGATAAGTTCATCCAAATGTCATAAAGCAATCTGGAGTTTCGTCAAAATCTTCTGCCATCCAAAACTTACCCGTAAGTCCTCCTGGGGAGCGCTTTGTTATTTTAGCACTGGACTTTTCAGAACTTATATTTACTTTGTTTGCTATAAACGCAAGTAAGTGTAATTGCTCTTCAAAAGAAAACTGAGTTATCTGATTTTCTATTTGTGTCATTGTCAGCATATTATCACCTCCATAATTTAGGAATTAGCAGTAGAATGAAATCTCACCGAATGTTTCTTTCCATTTTGAGATTATTTCGAAAGAACGTGTTTCTATAATGCGAAGAATACCCCTCAATGTTGCCTGAGGAATATTCGAATTATTGTTTGCTAAAAGGCATTTTCCCTCGCGCGTTATCCAGACTTTTGTAGAATTTTTCACAGGACGTTTTTCTGAAATATGAACATGAATTGGTTCAACAGGATTTCCTTCATTTATCCATATAAAGACAAGATATGCTCCGACTTTAAAAATTTGAGGCACTGTCAAATCCTCCGTTACGGGCAAACTCAAATAAAAGATGTGCACCTGAATGTATAATGTCTGAAAAATAGTCAATGTCTTTTTGTGAAAACCCATTTATATCTTCCCATTTATAATCTGGGAGCCAGCAAGTTGCACTGTCAAATCCACCATCTACAGGACGTTCGATATATACCTTTACCTGCTCTTTATTATCTTTGTTTATAATTTCAGAATGAACAATTTCCGTTTCATCTGGTAATGTCATATATGGATACAACATATTAATTACCTCCATATTTGTAAATATAACATATTTTCTATAAAGCCGCACATATTTATGCTTGTTTTGTTATTTTTTTCCTCTCAAATTTTTTAACAAACGGATTTGCTCAGAACTAACGTTCTTCGTTTTTTTCGTGAGTGCCGTTAGGCGCGAACAAATCCGTTTGTGATTTTTTTATTTGCCTTCCGTGAGTTTTTCATACATCTTGAACAGCTCGGCAACGCAATCGCTTTCTGTCATTTTTGTGTTGAATCCGTAGGCGACCATTGCGTCTCGGTTATTTGCCTGCATCACCGTATAATTTCTATAACAGCATTGTAAATTTCATCTACAACAGAAGATGGCAATGATGAAATCTTTTCGATAAAGCATGTTTTGTCCAATGCTGTTACAAGTGGAACTATTGCAACAGAGTTTTTGGAAAGTCCGCTATCTTCTGCTGATACATAAACATTTGGCTTATAATCGACAAGATTTAGATTGCTTGTAAAGGGAACAACGACAACTGTATTCAATGCCGTAGCGTTGTATTCATCAGATTGTAAAACAAGTGCAGGACGGCGAAAACCAGCAGCACTGCCCACAGGAACACCAAAATCTACCCAATATAAATCACCACGTGTCATTTTTTATCTGCTCCCAAATTGTTTCTCGTGCTGAATTTGTTACTGCATTTGCTGTATTGCCAGCCAGCTGATTATATGTTTCATCAGGCATTTTTTTTTGCTTAGATTGATTTTGTGTTGAACGATACTGCAAAAAATTTAAGAACACAGAAACTTCGTCCAAAAGTTCAACTGGAGTTGCTTTTACCTGTTCAATTACAGTTTCATAAGACATCTTCATCACCTCCATATTTATAAATATAACATATTTTCTATAAACTCGCACACTTTTATGCTTGTTTTGTTATTTTTTCCTCTCCAATTTTTATAACACACGGATTTGCTCAGAACTAACGTTCTTCGCTTTTTTTGGTGAGTGCCGTTAGGCGCGAACAAATCCGTTTGTTTTTTCATTCTCCTTCAGCTAGTTTTTCATACATCTTAAACAGCTCCGCAACTATTTCGCTTTCGGTCATCTTTGGGTTGAAGCCGTAGGCTTGCATGACAGCGCGATCGTTGGATTTTTTCTATTTTTTAAGAATTCGTCAATATCGCTTAGAATGTAGTTTTTCCCTTGCGTGTGTAGAATTTCTGCGTTGTCATCAAGATACGAAAGAACGCCTTTTTCTTCAAACATTTTTGAGATTTCAGTCGATGACTTGTTTTTTTCTGAGGCGTATTCTTCAATGCACCATGAAAGCCAGTATGCTTTGTCTTCATCTGTCATTTTGTTTTTTCTTCCTTTGCATTTTCTATTTTATACAAGTCATAAATGCCAACCCAGCCGTCGTGCCAAAGTTTACTTGATTCATCTTCAAGAAGTTTTGCTGTGTTTGAGCGGTAGAATTTTGCGACAGCCTTTGCAATAGGAAGATTTTCATTTTTTGCAATCTGCCCGCTGATTTTTGAAACTTTGTAGGGAATAAAAAGATGAACATTTTTCTGCGTAATTTCTGGAATCATATAACAACCTCCTTTTCAAAAGAAAGCAGTTTTAAAGCCCTCTGGGTATGGAAAGAAATTTGATTCACATAAAGCCATGTTTTTAGTTCATTTAGCAAAGCTGCTTTGTCCATGAATCCGTTTTCAAATGCGTTAAGGCTTGCGTAAACTTTGTCGTCTGCAACTGCGCCTTTTATTATATCATAATTATGAGTGAAATTTATATCTGTTCTGTTCGCAATGATGAAATCCAGCCATTTTTCATTTGCCTTTATAAAATTCATAATTTTAAAGTCCTTGTTTTCCAGAAAATCATCATCGACAACAAAAACACTCACAATTGAATTTTCAGACTTTTCAATTCTTTTCTTGTTCTGCGCCCATTTTTTAGCTTGCTCAAAATCAGTCGTTGTGTAAAATCCTTTTCCAAAATCGAGTGTTCTTCCTGGAATTAAAATTTTTGGCTCATGAACAGCAACTGAGCTTCCGTGATATAGTTTCATTTATTTTTTCCTTCAATTAATTTTTCGTACATCTTAAACAGCTCGGCAACTATTTCGCTTTCGGTCATTTTTGGGGTGAAGCCGTAGGCTTGCATGACGGCGCGGTCGTTTTCCTGGTGGGCTTTGCGGAGTTCTGGGGGCATTACGGTTTCGTCGTAAAGGTCGGCAAGGGAACTGTCCGGGTATTTGGCGCGGGCGTCTAAGATGGCTTGGGCGGTTTGTTCGATTTTGGTTTTTTGTGTCTGGATTTTTTCTTGGGTTGACACACGGATTTGCTCAGAACTAACGTTCTTCGCTTTTTTTTGGTGAGTGCCGTTAGGCACGAACAAATCCGTTTGTTTTTCTGTAAATGGCCAGGGGAAGTTGTTGTAGACGATTGTATTTGAATATCGGTAATCGCTTTTTAGACGTCCGCAGACTGCGCGCATCCATGCCATGTGAACGCTTGATGTGAGGATTCCGAATTCGTAGAGGGTAGCATTGGGAATTATTAAATTTGCATTTCCGCAAATTATGTCAGGCTTTTCAAATCCAATCGGAACATAAAATCTATTTTCTGATGAATGCGATGGAACTATTATGTATTCGGTTTCAGGTTGTCTTATTTCCATAAATCTGACTGCGTAATCTGCATATTTTCGCGTTGCCGCTTTTGTACTTTGCAGTCGAAATTTCCGCACATTCTCTACTCTTTTCATTACATTTGGCATAGATTTTAACTCTTTTGGAGAGATATTTTCCAACCAAAGGCACCAGCGTTCTTCACTGTGCAAAAATTCTCTTGCTCCATAAAACCTGCGGATATATTTTTTAGCATTAGGTTCTTTTTTAATAAATTCTTTATATTCATTAGGTTCAAAGAAAAAATTACCGTCATCTACAGGAATACTTCCTTTCTGCATTTCAGGAACATTGCATAACGGCTTTTTTCTGTTTTCTATAAATATATCTGGAGCATCGATCAAATATCCGTTGATATTTTTGGCTTCGATTTTTGTTCCGTATTCATCTACTATAAATTTTTGTGTCATGTTGAGCGAAGGCGAAAGATTTCTTTTTTTATTAGATTCTTCGGCGAATGACTCAGAATGACAGGTGTTACTGAATCCAATGATTACGCAATGAACGTGTGCTTTTTGTGTAGACTCGCTGTCCCAACGGAATGTTCGGTAGGCAAAGTCAAATTGTATGTCAAATTGTTCAAAGAGCGTTTTCCATATTTCAGCCACTTGCTCGCCTTGGGCAATGCTATTTGTGGAAACAAACGCACATTTTGCTGTTTCGTTCTGTATCAGTTTTGCGGCTTTGTAATACCACAATGCCACATAGTCCACATTCTTGATGCCTTTGGGCATTATTGCCGCCACATCTTCTTTCTGTTCTTCTGACTGATACGCATATCCCACAAACGGCGGGTTTCCCATGATATAATCGTAGTGGTGTTCGCTGCCGTCTACGTGGGTGGTGATTCCGGCAAATAGTCCGTCTTCAGGGAAAGTGGTGCCGTCTTCTGGTTTTAGGGTTTTCCAGTCCATGCGAAGGGCGTTTCCTTCTACGATGTAGGCGTTTGTTTTGAGGGGCAGAAAGTCTATCTGACGGCTTACGATTTTTTCTGTTTCGGCTATCATCTGGCTTTCGGCAATCCACAGGGCGGTTTTGGCAACTGTTACGGCGAAGTCATTTATTTCTATTCCATAAAACTGGCTGATTTTTACTTTTATAAATTCATCAAATCCAAGGACTGTTTCTCCGTTGAACAGTGACGAAATCACTTTGTTTTCAAGACGGCGGAGGCTCAAAAATGCTTCTGTAAGGAAATTTCCGCTTCCACAGGCCGGATCCAAAAACATCAGTTTTCCAAGTTTTTCCTGAAATTCCAAAAGTTTCTGGTCGCGGTTTTTTTTCTGAGTGATTTTCTGAATTGATTCAAATTCTGCGTTGAGGGAATCCATAAAAAGCGGATCAATCACTTTGTGGATATTTTCAACGCTTGTGTAATGCATGCCTCCGCTTCTACGGGTTTCCGGGTTCAAGGTGCTTTCAAAAACTGCTCCAAAAATCGTAGGGCTGATTTCTGACCAGTCAAAACCTGCGCAGTCGTTTACAAGAACATCTACAATTTCCTGAGTAAAGTTTGGAATTTCAATTTTTTCGTCTTTAAAAAGTCCGCCGTTTACATAAGGGAAGGGTTTTATGGTTTCGTCGTATTTATCGCGGTCTTTAAGTTCCGTATCCAGTGCTTTAAAAAGGTCAATAAGTCCTTTGCGCACATTTGGCATGTTGAATGATTTTATATAATCTTCAAAACTTGTGCGTGTTGCAAAAAGTCCTGCATCTTCGGCATAAAGACAGAAAACAAGGCGAACGCACAGAATGTTCAGGCTGCGAAGGCTTTCTGCCGTAGGTTCTGCATATTCTGTGATGAGGGCATTGTAAAGTTTTTTTACAAGTTCACCGGCTTTTATGCTGATTTCTTCTTCCCGCCGGATTTTTTCGCTTGTGCGGTTTGCAAGAAATTCCAGACGGTAGAATTCTTTTTCAAGATTTTCAAGTTTGACAATTTCCGCTTCTTCTTCAGGACGGTTCATGTCGTGGATATGAATTTCTGCAAAATTGGAAACAACTATCCAGCGTGGGCGCAAATCGTAAGGAAGTTCCGAAGCGTATCTTTTTGCCTGCTGATAAGGTGTAAGCATTGCGCCGTCTGATTGTGCATAAGCTTTTTTAAGGTCGATTCCCAGAGATTTTTGTTCGATAAGAACTTTTGTTTCCGGAATATAGCCGTCAATAAAACTTGTGTGTGAAAGTTTTACCCGCTTTTCAAATTCAATATAAGATGCTGCCTGGGGAACGCCCAAAACTTCCCCCAAAAGTCCAATCCAAAAACGCTGAGTTTCCTGTTTTTCGTCTCCGCGGTCTTTCCATTCTTCGCTGAATTTTTTTGCTGTGGTTTGCTGTTCTGTTTGTGTCATTTTTTACTCGCCTGCTGTTTATTATAACTCTATCACCACAGTTATGACAATTGAAAAATGATAACTCAAACACTGCGAACTATTACTTTTCACAAACAATTACCGTAAACTTAGTTCCATTACCTTCTTCCGATTCAACATAAATAGAACCGCCAAGACTTTCTATCAGCTGTTTTGTATGAAAAAGACCAATTCCACGTCTGTCCCCTTTTGTAGAAAACCCTATTTCAAAAATTCTTTGCTTTATTTCCTGAGGAATTCCAGGTCCATTATCCTGCACAGTAATCAAAAGATTTTTTGGTTTCGTGAAAACCCCAAAAGTCAGCGTTTTGCTTTTATTCACACTTTCAATCTGCATATTCATGGCATCAAGAGCATTGTCAATCAGATTACCAGTAATAGTCACAAGTGCTTCAGACGGAATCGAAATATCATCATTTCTAAAAACACTATCATCTTCCAGCACAAACTTCACATTACATTCAGAAGCCCTGCAGATTTTTCCTACGAGTAGAGCCGAAAAAGAAGCATTGTCAATTGCTTTCATAATTGCGCTAATAGTTTCCCTCTGAATAATTGAAATATTTTCGATATAAGCTTCGGCTTTTTCATACTCGCCGATTTGAATCAATCCCAAAATCACATGAAGCTTATTTGTAAAATCATGATTATTTGCGCGCATCGAATCCACAAGAAATTTCGTTCCTTCAAAATCCTCAGTAAAACTCAAAAAACTCTGCTTAATCTTTCTAAAAAGAGCACCAGAAATCAGCGTTTCCAGAATAAGCGCAATAACCGTTACAACCAGAAAAAGTTCAATAGTATGAATAGTCATCGTCATAATCGAAGTTTTTAGCCTGATAGTCATAATAAAACCTGAATAATCACCATTTTCATCATAAAAAGCCGAATAAGTTCTGCGCTGCGGTCCAGAAGGCCCGTTATTATTTTCAGTATAAAATCCAAGTTCCATTTTGTTAAAATCGGGGACAGACCCGTCATATTTTGTATTAATAAGCTGATGATTTGTGTGATAAATGCGATTAAAATCTTTATCTACAATAGAAATCACATCAACATCAGTAAGCGATTTCCCTACAGAATCCATATAACTGCAAAGTTCATCCTGCCGAAAATCTTTTGTAAAAGAATAAATCCTGTTAATAAGTTCCGAAGTTTCAATAAGACTCTGGTCAAAAGATTTTTCATTCGAATTAATATTTATAAAAGCACCGCCGACACTAATCAAAATAGTAGTCGCAAAAATCAAAACAAAATGAACACGCTGAATAGATTTTCTAATAGAATTCAAATTTTCTTTTTTATTCGTTTTCATAAAATCAATATACCACAAAACGCAATTTCCAACCGGGCATTTCAACCTTTTGAAAGTAAAAAAAATTTTATTTTTCATAATAATTTTTTTAACTTCCAAAAAATTGTCTGATTTTTTCATTGTGATATTATACAACCGTCCACTAAAAAAAAGGACATCCATTTCGCACAGGCGAAAAAAATAAAGGTAAAATTTAGAGTTTTAGATTTTTTATTTTGAGTGGCTTTTTGCTTCGCAAAAAACAGGCTTTTCAGGGTTCCGGCGTCAAAGCGCCTTCATTCCTTCGCTACGCTTCGGAACTGGCTTCGCCAGCCCTTACAATCCTTGCCACGGTTTAAAATCGAAAACTCGAACTTTAACCAGATAACAAATTTTAATTTGATTTTGGAGGATTTACAAAATGAATTATGCACACCTTTTTGAAGCAGGAATGTTAGTATGTTTCGGTTTTTCATGGCCGCTGAATGTAGTCAAAGCTTACAAAGCAGGAACAACAAAGGGGACAAGCCTTGCCTTTATCTTTTTAATAATCACTGGCTACATTTCAGGAATTTCAGCAAAAATCATAAATCATCAGTTCAACTATGTGCTTGCAGTTTACTTTTTGAACCTCGCAATCGTAATGATAAACCTTTTTGTTTACTTCAGAAACAAAAAATTAGACAGGATAAACAATATGAATAAATCAGAAAACATAATCACAATCAACGCAAAACAACTCAAAAAACATACACAAAAATCAAATTTTCCAAAAAATACAGCAATCAGTCTCTCACAGGAAGAAAATTACAACGAAAAAAACGAATTGCCTTCCAGCGAAACAATCTGCGATTCCCTCGATTTTGCATATTGCATGGGACTTCCAATCGAAAAATCTGCTGAAAAAACACCAACAGTTCCTTTCGACCATGCCTGCAACGCTTAATTTAAACAATAAACACCCTTCTTACTTGTGCTAAAAACCCAAACATTCAATTTGCCCGAATTTTGAGTTTTGGCATAAGTTTTATTTTCTTAGCAAAGTGCAGTTAGTCAGTCGCCTTCCGCCACTCCGCTATCGCTCCGGTCTTTCAGACCCGCCAAAGGCGGTGGCTCCACGCTCGGTGCGCTGCATAAATCCCAATCTGCAACTCACATTTCAAACTGGCGAAATCAAAAAAGGGACAGACCTTGTTTTCACAAATTATAAAGAAGAATAAAAATTTTCAAGTTTTTCACGACACTGCAAAAAAACAGGACCAAGTTCCGGATCAAAGTGATTGCCCAAATCATTTTTAATAATCTCAAAGGCTTTATCAAAAGTAAAAGAATCTTTGTAACATCGTTTACTTACAAGCGCATCAAAAACATCCGCAAATGCCATAATTCTAGCTTCAATCGGGATTTCCTTTTCTTTTAAACCTTCAGGGTAACCATTCCCATTCCATTTTTCATGATGATAATGCGCAACATTCACAGCAATCTGCACAAATTCAGTATCATCAACATTTGAAAGCACCTGACTGACAATTCTTGCACCTTCAGCAGAATGTTTTTTCATCTGCTCATATTCGTGTGGTTCAAATTTTCCAGGTTTACGCAAAATCACATCATCAACGGCAATTTTCCCTAAATCATGCATCGGAGCCGCCTTAATCAAGTTTTTACAAAAACTTTCCGTAAAATGCCATTTATTATTTTCTGGCTTCATCAGCTGCTCAACAAATATTTTTACACCTTCACTTGTTCTACGAATGTGACCACCAGTACTGTTATCACGGCTTTCAACCATTGCAGCCATTCCAGAAATAATGGAATCCTGAATTTCCTGAACTTTTCTTGTTTTTTCCTGAACTTTGGTTTCCAGCTGAGTATTGTAAGTATTAATCAAATCAATATATTTCTGCTGTTTGGAAACATCACGCATTTCTATTAGGAAACCAACTTTTTTTCCATTATATTTAATATCTTTGATACTGCAGGCCGCTGTCACATCATCTTTTGTGTAAACAAGATTTTGATGATGAATCTCATCCCATTTATAAACCCAAGGCATTAGGTTTTTGCAAAGAGCACATTCATCATCGCCAATACATTTTTCAATTTTAGAATCAATCCTGATATTCTTAAGTTCAGGAAAAAGTTTTACAGCAAATTCACTCGCACCCATATAACGATATTTTTTATCCAAAGCAATGTAACCATATTCTGAACGCTGCTCATAAACTCGGAGAAGATTATCAGACATATCATACATACTTGCACGTTTAAAAATTACAATGAACATAATGTCCATAACTGTAAAAGCAAATGGAAGTCCGTCCTGTTTTAAATGGAAAACTTTTGGCAAAAGATAAACAATCGCAGTAGTTAAAAACATCATCAAAAGAATTGCGGCAATGCGTGTAGAAAAAGCTTTTTTATTTATAAACGCAATTATCGTAAAAATTATACACAAAATATTTGTGCCAAAAATCAATATAAGTAAAAGAGAATGTAAAGGACCGTAAACTTTTTTCAAAAAAGCAAGATTTCCATTTTTTACAAATTCATAAGAAACATAATACAAATTACTCTTATCAATTGAACACACTAAAATGATGAGAAATAAACCGTAAAGAAACAAACCGCGCCGCAGATATTTATTATCTTTGAAACCGCAAATTTCAATAATCAAAAGCACCAGCATAATCATCGAAAGAATATTTCCAAGATAATAAAAGACGTAAGATGTCAGGTATGCTTCCAAAGTATTTGAAGTAACCGCAAAAAAATGAGAAATATTTGCAAGTGCAGTAAAAATCAAAATCATCAGCTGCTTTTGATTAGATTTATTCAAAGTCGTTTCAAAATAATAAACCACACATCCAAGCGAAATCAAAGCAGTGAGTAAATACATCCACATCAACATTCTTCTATTATAATATGCTTTTTTTAATAAGACTAGGATTTTTTTACCGCATTTTTTATCGCATTGAATAACCGCACTTTCAAAAAATTAAAAAAAAATCACTTCAACAGATATTCCACAGTATTCACAACACGCACATTTTTTTTATCTTCTAGCCCTGCAGCTGCATCCTGAATTGTAAAAAGTCCTTGACTTGCTTTTTTTATTTTACCAACTTTGCTGTTAGAATCGCGAGCAAACTGTTCCGCTGCCGTTCTGGCATTTTTTGTAGCTTCTGCTATCATTTCAGGTTTAATGTCATTCAGTTTTGTAAATTCATAACTTACTTTGGAATCATAATCTTGATTCACAGCAATTCCAGCCGAAACAAGTTCCAGAGAATCTGCATAAGCACTTTTTACTGCCGAAATTTTTGCAGAGCGTACCAAAATTGTCTGTCTTGCAATAAAAGTGTAAGTAATTTTTGTCTGGTCCATATAAGAATTCAAAGAATTGTCAGTAATCGCAGCTGGTTGTACAGTAAAATCACTTTCTTCCAGTCCATGATTAATCAGATACTCTTTGATAACTTCAGTTTTTTCCATAATCGACTTCTGAATTGCTTCAAGACTGTTCTCACCCGTTGAAAAACTCATATTCCACACAGCAAGATCGGCATCCACTTCCCTTTCTGCCAGTCCACGCACAGAAACACTCCGTTCTGGCGTAATAATATTTGCAAGTCCAAAAGCAAGAATCACTGCAGCCAGAACAATAGAAATTCCAATTTTTAAACTATCCAAAATTTTTCTCCTATAAAAATACAAGAAGATTGTTTTAATATTCAGGGGGGTCCGGCCTTCGGCCGTCGCTACGTTCCGTGTTCCGCTATCGCTCCAGCCTCCTCACTTCGCTTCACATACGTTTCGCTCCATTGCGGTGGCCGCTTCGCGCACTCCACATCGCTACCCCAGAAAACTCCAGCCATTCAAATTGAATTCCAAATTATACAAATTTCTTTTATTTATAAAACCTACTGAATTTCTACCTCAATTTCAACTTTTTTTAAATCTTTTCGAACATCATTTTCTTCTGTCAAATCAAGAACAGGTTCACCGTCTATATCAAAATGAACACGCCTGATTCCGCTTGAGCGAGGAGCCTGAGTTCCAGGTCTTGCATGATAAGTATTCCAGATTTCACCATCTTCATCAATTACATACGCATTGTGACCAGTTCCAAATTCTCCTTGAATACTTCGCGAAGTAAGCAGCGGATAACCAGTTTTTTTCCAGTTACTGCGTTCCAAAAGATTTTTTCCTTTATCAATCTGCAAAAGTCCCACGACGTAAGAAGTATCCACTGCTGCACTGCTGAAAGTTACAAAAAGTTTATCATCACGAATAAGTGCAAAAGGTCCTTCATCAACAAAAGTATGATTATTTGCCCAGCCAAATTCAGGTTTTGAAAGCAAAACAGGCTCAGTTTTAAGTTTCCATGGTTCATTTTCATCAAGTTTTGCAATGTAAAGCCACGCCCCCAAATCAACAGGCAAAAATTGTCGCTGCGACCAAATTACATAATAATCATCCTGCCACAAAAAACATGTCATATCCAAAGTAATTACTTTTCCAGCTTCGCAAAGTTCACTGCCATCCATCCTGCAAATTCGCCTTGGTTCAGACCAATCATCACGATTCATAGGATTTCCGCCTTCTTTTAAACACATAACATGACTTTCTTCCCAAAAAAACTCACCTGGAGTAGCTGCAAAGAAAATATAAAGTCTTCCATTGATTTCATGAAATTCTGGTGCCCACAAAAGTCCACCAAGATTTTTATATGTACTTGAATCCAAAATTAAACTTTCAGAAGCATTTGCAATTTCTTCTATAGAATCAGCTTGCCTCATAAACAAAGTATGATTTTGGTCAGCATCATTTGTTGCGATGAAATAATATTTTCCCTGCCATCTGCACACATCAGGGTCAGCTCTGTCCAAAGCAATTGGAAATTTAAAATGCGGACAATAAACTTCTCCAGAAACTTTCTGTTTTCCTTTTCGGGAAAAATCAATTTCATCATAATTCCAAATGATTTTTTTCAATGCAACAGTTCCATCACTGTAAACAGCCTCTGCCCTAACCTTCTGAAAATCCTCTTTCGAAGAAATTTTCAAGTTTTCCGGCAATCTGATTTCAACATTTTTTCGTTCACCAAGTTTTTTGCATAAATAATCATAAATTTTTTCAGGAATTTCAATTATGTTACAAGGCAAAGCACCTTCAATTCCAGAAACTACTTTTTCTAGATGCTCCACTTTGTATTTGCTGTTTTCAGAATTCAAAAAAGTAAGTTTTTCCATTTGGGAAAAAGCATTTTTTTTGATTTTTTCATAATCATCAAAACTGATTTTTTTGGCTTCGCTGAAATGCACAAAATCATCAGTCAAAAATAAAACAGCACTTTTTGATTTCTGGAAATCCTGTCCATCAGGTCCCAAAAGAACTGCTGCCACTGCATAAGTTGTTTCGATTTTGATTTTGCTGGAAGGAAGCGTTTTGTCACCATCAAAACAAACAATCTCTAAATCCTGCAAATCTTTTGTTGAAAGGATAATCGGGAAACCCAAAGTTTTAGGATTTAGACTGCCATCCTCATTTTCACTTGCCTTTGCAAAAAGCACACCAGAATTATGATTCAAGGCAATAAAACTTTTTCCATCTTTACTCACAGCCAAATGCAGACTGAAAGCAAGTCTTGCATCATAAAGGACACTATCAATCTCTTTACGCGTATAACTCAATAAAAAAGGCATAATCACTCCAAGTTTTTTTATTTTAAAAAATACACAGTAAATGAGAATTAATCTATCACTGAAAACCCTTATTTGCAAAAAAAAGATGAGCAGAACTGATTATTGTAGAAATCTTTTTCGTAATACCCTTCCGGAAAAACCATATAGTTTTGCTTATTTTTTAAATCATCAACTATCTCATTCATCATTTTTAGATTTGAATGTACATCTTTTTGAATGAGCCTTTTTGACTTTATCAGTTTGCAGATTTCATTTATAAAGGGTCTGTGAGTTGCCTTGTCATTAAGAATTACACCAATCTGGCGTGGAAATGTATACCAGATTGCAAGCGGATCAAATTTTTCCTGATGATTTGAACAAAGATAAAATCCATCTTCTTTTGGAATATTTTCTAATCCATAAGCTTCTACTTTAATTTTACATTTATCAAAAACCTTTTTAATTAGACTCATTGCACAATCATAATGTTCATCCCTAGAATATTTTTCAGGATGATTAGCAACACGAATCATATGAGGATAAAATCTTAAAATATTAAAAAAGTTTTTTGAAATAACTTTAAAAAGTATAGAAAAGCCGCGATTCTTATTTTGTTTTGTCATAAATAAACAAAGATAATGGCGTTAATTATATCATGATTTAGAAGATTTTTCAAATATAAAATTAAGCTGGTGGGAGAGTAAGCAGGGCTTTCGCATTGTAAGTAATTAAAAGCTTTTTCAAGACATTCTTCACGTGTGTCACAAAAGAATCAAGGTCTGGCGCTGACAAATCATAAACTTTCGAAAGTTGATACTTTCTTCAAGTTTATGATTTTTTAGGAAGTTATTATTTTCCGAAATATCTGTCAAGCAAGCCTTTCAAAGCTTTACCATGTCTTGCTTCATCACGAGCCATTTCGTGAACAGTATCATGAATTGCATCAAGACCGTTTTTCTTAGCACATGCAGCAAGGTCAAATTTTCCTTTTGTTGCACCAAATTCGCAATCAACACGCCATGCAAGGTTTTCTTTTGTAGAAGCCTTCATATTTTTTTCAAGGTCAGTTCCCAAAAGTTCAGCGAATTTTGCAGCATGCTCAGCTTCTTCAAATGCAGCTTTTTCCCAATAAAGTCCGATTTCCGGATATCCTTCTCTATGAGCAACTCGTGCCATGCAAAGATACATTCCAACTTCAGCACATTCACCCTGGAAATTTGCCATCAACTGTTCAAAAATGTATTTTTTGTCTTCTTCGCTGATATCAGGATTATTTTTTACAGTTTTTGCATAGATGCCGAATTCGTGTTCAGCTGCAAGCTTCATTTCTCCTTCAACCTTTGAAAATTTTTCACCTTTTGCATGACAAACTGGACATTCAGCAGGTGGAACTTCACCTTCATGCACATAACCACAAACAGGGCAAACCCATTTATACATATTTTCCTCCATAAAAAAGTCAATGAGAAAGTTTCAACTTCCGATTTGACTTTTTTACGCACATTCGCAATGTAATGAGAATGTGCAGTTAATAATGAAGTTTGCAACGCAAACTTTTGAATAAAAACTCTGACGCCATCTCAGGCAGAGTTTTTATTACATTTCCATATAAAAGGCACGTTTTTTGCGTACCAGAAAAATAATGAATCAATTTTAATACGAAAAACAACACAAGTCAAATTAAAAAAGAACCACAAAAAGTTTTTCGCCAGTTTGAAATGTTTGGCGCAGATTGTAATTTATGCAGCGCACCGAGCGTGGAGCCACCGCCTTTGGCGGGTCTGAAAGACCGTAGCGATAGCGGAGTGGCAGAAGGCGACTGACTAACTGCACTTTGCTGAATAAAAGGGACAACCTATGGTTATTTTTATTGTATAAAAAGTAGTTATATAGATATAATAGAAAAAAAACGACACAATACCGCTAACGCGAAGTTTTTATAGGAGGGCACCTCCTGCGCAATCGCTAACGCAAAGTTTTTATGGGAGTAATAATGAAAAAATATTGTTATTTTATTGCAGGATTAATGTGTTTTTTCCTTCATTTTGGATGTTCAAACCTGTCTAGATTTCCTATTTTAAAGATTCAAGAAATTCCAGTCGATATTCCTGAAGATTCTAACAAGGATGTTTTTTTGATTAAATACAATATTTCAAATAATTATGTTCCAGCCGAAAATACAGGTTATGTTGAAAACTTTCAGCGTTCTGTAATTGATTCTTCCTATAGTTTTAATTCAGCACCTGTTTCTTCCACGAAGCCTTCTTGCGATGAAATAATGACCAGAGACATTGACTATTTGAATTTTGAAGTTGTAAAAAATCAACCGATGATTTTAAAATCTCTAGAAGATTATAGAAACATTACAGTGAGTGATAATAAAACTGAACCAACCTACAGAGTCGATGACAAAAAAAAATTCTATTATTTGATAAGTGATGAAAAGGTGGTATCTGCAGAATTTACTTGTAAATATGTAGGAAAAAACTGTTACGTTTGGTTTTACGGCAACGGAAATCCTGTTATTCCTGAATCGGACTTTACAGATGACAGATCATTCCAGACATTAGGCGAAAAATTTGACTCTATAAGCGAGATAGAACAGAAATATTTTGGCTCACACAATCAAAAATATGTTTATGCGAATCTTATAGATGCAAAAGAAAAGATAGATATTATTGTTACAGACTTGTATAACGACGCAAAAGAAGGACAAAATTCTGGAATACTTGGTTTATTTGTTCCTTGTGACACATTTATAAATGAAAAAAACGATTTACCATATAAATCGAATGAAACTCTTGCAATTTATCTGGACTCTTATTTTTATTTAAGTGTTCCAAAAAAAACTTATTCTGCACTTGTTCACGAATATAACCACTTGCTTAACTGGATTAATAAAAATCTCACAAAAAGAGAAAACAAAGATAAAAACATGGAGTCCTGGTTCACAGAAATGCTTTCTCTGACAGCAGAAGATATATTTCAAGAAATTCTGGGTATCGAGGATAAGGATTCTTCTAAATCAAGAATTCCTACTCATTATTATGCTTCGTTTATGGGATTTAAAAACTGGGCTTCTGACGAATTTGGATATACAATGAACTATGCCAATGCCTATGCTTTCGGTGCATTTTTAGCCAGAAATTATGGAGGTGCTGAAATTATAAAAAAAATTGCAACAAATGAATATGTTAATGAAGAAGCTGTTGAAAAAGCAACGGGAAAATCTTTTGAAGAATTGATTAAAAATTTTGCCATTTCTTTTCTTTACCCTTCAAATGGGGACAATCATTATGCCCAAGACTCAAAGATTTTTTCTTTGCACAAAGGTGATGATGAAGCAAATTCAGACGGTATAAAAATTTCTCCAATTAATTTAACAGCATATGAAAAACCACAAATCTTTTATGCACAAAAAATACTCATCAGCGATAAACCTGAAAATGAAAACCTTGAATTGCAAAAAAAATATGCTATGCCTCTTGATGGAGCAGGTTTTTCCATTCACTATCTTGGAAAAAATGTTACAGACTTCAAGTTAAACACAACAGACATGAGCAGTAATGTAAAATATTTTGTCTATATTCAATAGTATTTTAACAAAATTAAAGGTCTTTCCCCTCTTAAAACGTTAAATCTTTGTTTAAAATGGGGACAGCCCTAAATTATTCTCGTTCATACTCACACAATTTCTGTCCGCACTACCCCATACAAATCCGGAACTAACATTTGTTTAATTTTTAGTTACAGTTTTGAAATAGCAGGACTTGTGCAAAAAAATAAAATAGTTACACTTTTGAAATAAAAACGAAAGATTTACATTTTTTTTGGTTACAGTTTTGAAATAATGAAACTTTTTAAACTTATTTTTATAATTCAGGTGGCTTTTTGCTTCGCAAAAAACAGGCTATCCGCCCTTCGCTAACGCTCATCCGCTTCCCTCGCTTCGCTCAGTCCAGTGGACTGCTTCGCAGGGGCTACTATCCTTGCCACAGTGAAAAAAAATAGACACCCGAAATTCTCAGAAATGGACGTAAAAATTTAAAAAATAGTTACACTTTTGAAATATTTATCCACTTTTGGATGTGGATAACTTTCTTTTTTAGTTACAGTTTTGAAATATCACATCTCAGTTATTTATTTTCTGATATAATATAGAATTACAAGTACTTTCTTAATCAGCTATAGTTACAGTTCTGAAATAATTTATTACAGTTTTGAAATATCATCTATTATAACAATTAATTAACAATTAATATTTAATCAATTAATAGGCTATGTGGAAATGTGGATAACTTTAAAATCATTTCAAAACTGTAACTATTTTTGAACTATTAAATATCAGTTGTTATCAAAGCATATCTTGTATCTTTTTCCATTACAGGAGGTTTGCTTTTATAAAGCGTTATCCCCTCCCCTGTTTGGTCAAAACTTACTTTTAAATCAGGATAATGTTTTTCCTTTATTTCTTTGATATATTCAACTATTCTAAAATAACTGACATTTTCTTGATTTTCGTTTTTGGCATCATCTACAGGATTAAACTGTTCAACAAGCTGATGTCTTGGAATAAATAACGGCTCTTTGATTGAATTATTTCTGTATACAAGCCATGCATAAATATCTTTTGCAATAGGAGATGAAATATTTTTATAAACTGTATAATTTATTGGAACTGCGTGTGATTGACAAAATGCAGCAAATTCAGGCGACAAAACTATTTTAAACGCAAAACTTTTTTTATCACCACTTCCATCATCAGCTTCTTTGTATTGCACTCCTTCTGTAAAACGAATATTTCCAGTTGAATGAGTTGTTACCTGAATATCCTTTTTAGGATAATTTCCATCGTACAAATCTTCAAAAAGATAACCTGCTTTCAATTCTGTAACTCTTTGCGTAAAAGAAAATGCTGCATTTGAAAAACATTCAAGCTGTTCTTTAATTTCTGGTCCACGACTTTTTGGCAATTGCAATTCTTTTAGTAAATCGCTGAGTTTTGCATATTCCATGTAGACAGGTCCCGGACCTTTTCCTTTGTTGATTACAGCATGTGTAGTCAAAACGCTTAATAACAGTCTTCCGTAACGTCCATATGGTACATTGATTGGAGATGTTAATTTTAACGTAATTCCTTTTGTTCCTTTGCGTACAAAAACAGTTTTATTTACATTTCTGAAAGGCAATGAAGCTGTAGTAAAAAGTGCCGGTAAATAAGCTAAGGACTGTTTTACATCAGATTTATAATTAAAATCAAATAATTCTGCATCTGGATTATCTGCAGAGATGATTTCATTTTTCAGGTCTTTTTTGTTTTTTTTCACTATATCTTCTCCTTTTTGAAGAAAACTAATTATTTTGAGAATCTGAGAAACAAAAAAAAATCCTCTAAAATGCTCAAAAAAGGGGCTGTACGGGCTTGAAACGGTATTTTTTGAGAATTATATCAGCTTCATCAAAATGTAAGGTATTATTCAAATGTCTGAAATTGCGCCATTTGAATAGATTTCGAGTTTCTTTCGAAACACTTTTATTTACTGTCCGCTTGGCGCGGACGTTATTTTAATTTTCTAAAGTTTTTCTTACTTTCTTAAAATTTCACCGTTGTTTGTGATTACAGCCTTTCCGTCACTTATATCCTGCCTTAAATAAGTCATAGCAGCACGATATGCTGTTGCAAGAGAAAAACCGTTTGAACAGAACATTTGACGAAGTTCTGTCTGCTCATCTTTTGTAACATGAATTCCAATCAATACATCCTTTTTTTTGGAAGATGATGATGGTATTGATAAAGATTGGATAGTTACACTTTTGAAAGACTGATCATCTTCCGCTTTTTTTTCGGGAATTGCGTTTTCAGATATACTTGTTGTATTTTTTACGCTTTCTGCTATTTTTAATTTTTGTTCTTCTGCAAAAGATAAATTTTTTTCATGTACTGCCATTACATTAACCTCTCTGCTAGATTTGATATTGCTTCCAGTGTTTCTTTTTTTGCACGAACCCTTTTATCCTGAATAGTTGTATGTGCACTTTGACTTTTTTCAAATGCAGGATCTTTTGGAATTACAAGAAATTCAAAAGATGTTTCAGATGAATTATAGGCTTCCAGATATGCTGCCTGATTTGAAAGGCGTTTATCCTGTTGATTTAAGATGATTTTTTTATATTTTGGACTTACACCATATTGTTTATCTATTTGTGAAAGATTTTTTGTGAATATTTCCCATCCGTCTTTTGAAAATTCATCTAATTTCAAAACTGGAACTACTTCATCACAACCGATAAAAACTGATTTTTCAAATTCATCAAATGCCGGTGATGTATCAAAAATGCAATAGTCAAAATGCTCTTGAAGCTGTGGAAGAATTGTTTTTTGAAAAATAAATGGATATGTTTCTTTTTTTGCCCATGCTTTAAGCTCTCCACCTACACCAAAAGTTGGAATTACATAAAGATTTTCAACATCTGATTTATAAACACATTCCAAAACCTGCGCTTTTTCGTAAAGAATATCAGCTAACTCATGGTCAAAACTGTTTAGAAGCCAAGAACTTGAGTTTCCCTGAGGGTCGCAGTCGATGTATACAACTTTTTTTCCTTTTGAAGCAAGTTCAACAGCGAGAGAAACACTGATACTTGTTTTTCCGGTTCCGCCTTTTTGAAGGGCAAATGCATAAGATTTCACTTTTACCTTCCTGATTTTATTTTTATGATTAAATATATATTAAACCGTTTAATAGTAAAATGTCAAGTTAATAAATAATAATCAGTTTAATGATTAATTTGAAGATTAATATAGATTAAATATTTAATAAATAGATATTAAATTATTAAATAGTTTAATTGTAAAAGAATTAAATTAATATTAAACCGTTTAATCTGTTTGAAGGAAATATAAATAATGCTAAATCTTCATTTTGAGAGGCAATTTTTTATTTTTTGGATAATATATCGATTTGGTGTATCAGTTCGTCAGAATTAATTTATGGGCTGTTTTTTTTAATACAAACGGCTTCCGAAATATAAAAAACTTCTGTAAATTTTAAGAAAAATGATTACAGTTTTGAAATAGAAAAAGTATCAGTTAATAAAAAATAGTTACACTTTTGAAATAGATAAAATACAAATGTTATAAAAAATGGTTACACTTTTGAAATTGAAATAAGGTGGATGCTTCAAAAAAAATTTATTAAACAGATAAAAAGATTTTATCTATTATTTTATGATAAAACTCGCTATAATATCAAAATGATTTCTATTTCTGACTTTGAAAATTCGTTTACCAAAAATGAACCGACTGCAGGCAATTCTGAAAGTCCTGTAACTTTTTTTGCTTCCATCAAATTTGATAAGCAAAACCGTGCGACCTTTTCTTTTAAGACTGAAAATAAATATTTAACTATCGAAGCGAAACATTTTTCCGGGATAAATAGGGAAGTGGTGGAACTTTATTATAAGTTGACTGAAAAAAATTCAATGAGTTTTTCGTGGTTTGATGAAAATTCTGGAAATATTTATCTTGATGAAAATCCTTATTTTACTGACCTTCTTTTTAAATCGGATTTTGAATTTGTTCTTGATGACAAAAAAAAACTTTCTGCTGCAAAAAATGATGATAAAGTAAACATTTCTCTAAGAATTGAAAATGCCGACATTCCTGAAAATTCAGATTCCAAAAAACTTTTTGAACTTTCGGTTCTTGTTGACGGCGAAAAAAAACAATTCAAACCGCTTACACAGGATTTTATCATTATCAATAAAACGATTTTCGGATGTCAGAATTTGGGGGCAAAGTACAGACAGATTTTGCAATTTAACGGAATTCTTATCGAAGATAATCTTTCGTCTGTTTTGAGTCTTTTTGTTTCAAATTTTCCTCAAATAAAAGTGATTTCTGATGTGCTTTCCTTAAATCAAAATGAACAAAAAAAAGCGGAAAGTTCAATTCAATTTTATTCTGTTGATGAAGAAGGAACTTTAAATTTAAAATTTTTCTGGACGCTTGAAAATTTTTCCCCAGATTTTATTTCTCATTTTTATCCTGAAACGGCTGCTGTTTATTCAAAAGAACTAAAATCTGTTTCTTTTTTCCCAGTAGTTTATGATAATTATTATTTTCCAGGAATTTTTTCAAACATGCTTTCACAGGTGGCAAAAAAATATCAGCTTGAAAACACTTCTGTCTTTTTTGAAAATTCAGTTTTCATAGGAAAGGATTTGGCTGCCGCCTTTTTGACGGAAAAACTTACTTACCTTTCGCAGAATTTCAGGCTTTTTGGAACTGATGCCCTTAAAAAGTTTAAACTGAAAGTTGTTTCTCCAAAAGTTAATTTTAATTTGAAATCTGGAATCAACTTTTTTGAAAGTCTTTGCGATGTGGAAATTGGGGAACAGAAATTTTCTTTTGAAGATGCTCTGTCACTTTATGAAGAAAACAATTTTATTCCGCTGAACGACGGCTCCAAAGCAATTATCGACAGGGATTTTTTCAATCATCTTAAAAAAATTCTTGGAAAAAAAGATAAATCTGGAAATTACAAAATCTCGTTTTTTGATTTGCCATTTATTCAGCAGATTCTTGATGCAAAAGTTTCTGGTGAAGGCTTTGAAACAAGCAGAAAAATTTTCGAAGGCTTTAATTCGATTAATGAAAATCAGCTTGTTTCCTGCGATTTGAATGAAAAACTCAGAAATTATCAGTCTTACGGCGTAAAATGGATGTCATATCTTGCCCGAAACAATCTTGGCGGTTGTCTTGCCGATGATATGGGACTTGGAAAAACCGTTCAGGTGATTGCTCTGTTAAATCAGATGAAACAGGAAAATCAAAAAGAATTTGATTCAAAACCTTCTATTATTGTAGTTCCAAAAAGCTTAATTTCAAACTGGGAAAGCGAGTTCAAGCACTTTGCGCCTGAGTTTGACCTTTTTGTTTATTACGGTGCGGACAGAAATATCGAAGAAATTTCAAAACATCAAATCATCATTACAACTTATGCCGTAACTAGAATTGATATTGAAAAACTGCAGGATATTGAATTTAATTTTGCAATTCTTGATGAAATTCAGGCGATAAAAAATACTGCGTCACAAGTTACAAAAGCCGTTATGCTGTTGAATACAAAGCACCGTTTTGGGCTGAGTGGAACGCCAATGGAAAATCATCTTGGTGAACTTTATTCAATTTTCAGATTTATAAATCCGCCTATGTTCGGTTCAGTCAACGATTTTAATGAAAAGTATCTAAACCCGATTCAAAAAGACGGTGACCAGCAGGTTGCAAAACAACTTTCTTCAAAACTCAATCCTTTTATTCTGCGTCGTCTTAAAAAAGAAGTTGCAAAGGAACTTCCTGAAAAAACAGAACAGATTTTGTATGTTGAATTGAGCGATGAACAGAGAACTCTTTACGAAAGCCGCCGACAGTATTTTGAAAAAGTTATTTCCAAAGAACTGGAAGGGCAAAAAGGAAAAGAAGGACTTGGAAATGCAGGATTTGTTGTTTTACAGGGACTTACAGAACTTCGTCAGCTTGCTTCATGTCCTGAAAGTAAAAGTGACGGTCAGATCCAAAGTTCAAAATGGGATGTTCTTATTTCAGGACTTACGGAACTTGCAGAAAACGGGCACAAATGTCTTGTTTTTACAAATTTCATTTCGTGCATCGAAAGCATTTCCCAAAAACTTGAAGAAAATGGAATTGAACATCTTGTGATGACTGGAGCAACAAATAATCGTGCTGAAATTGTAAAAAAGTTTAAAAACGACAGCCGTTACAAAGTATTTTTGATGACTCTAAAAACTGGCGGTGTTGGACTCAACCTTACAGAAGCAGATTATGTTTACATCATCGACCCGTGGTGGAATACTAGTGCAGAGCAACAGGCAGTTGACAGAACCCACAGAATAGGGCAGAACAAAAATGTTTTCTGTTACAGGATGATTGCCAAAAATACAATCGAAGAAAAAATCCTTGAGCTTCAAAACAGAAAAAAAGATTTGTTTGCTCAGGTAATTTCTTCTGACACTCAACTGATGAAAAAACTTACGGTTGAAGATATTGATTATCTTTTGAAAAAATAAAAGCGGAACACGAGGAACAATATGGGAAATAAAAATAATTCAGTTGATGATTTTAATCTGGAATCTTCAAATCCTTATGCAAAATTTGTGGGATTAAAATATCCTGAGTCTCTTTTTGAATATTGTATGGACAAGGACTATTTTACAAAAGACACGCTTTACAATTTTCTTATGTCCTCGCCAGACTTTACACCTTCAATGCTCAAACTTAAAAAAAACGAGCTTGCTCAATATGCGGCCATAGTTCTTTACAATAAAAACCTTCTTGAATCCTGGTATAAAAATCTTTCTGATGATGACAAAAACTTTTTATACGAAATCACAAGGCTTGGATATATAGGAACAGCGTATGCACAAAAAAAATTCAATTTTACGCTGAAAAAAAGCGCCTATTCTTACAGTTGGTATAATGCAATAGATTATGAAAGTTCAGAATATCCTATTTCTTATTTCTGTAATTATTCAGAATACATAATCACAATTAAACCAGCAATCAGGCAGATACTTTTAATATCAATAGATGAACTCAATGTAAAAAATCCATTTATCACAGATGACGAATTTACACAAAGTCCTTTTTTTCTTTCTGAAGAAAACGGTCTTGAGTTTTTCAGAAATCTTCCTTCTATTTTGGAAACTTTGCGTTCAGTTGATTTTTTTGAACGCCCTGTCAACAAGCCGATTCTAAAAAAACAAAGGGACACAATTATTTCTTTTACCGACATAACACCGCTTGCTCTGGCAGCAGAACTTATTACTAATTATCAATATGACAAAAAATATGCCGAAGAAATTCAAAATTTGAGAATTGATATCTTTTTGAAATTTCTTTCATGCTCTTATATGGATCCAAATGATTATTATGACCTTCCAGAATTCAATGATTACGAAGTTGAGCCGAAAGTTTTCTTTAAAAATCTGCTGGACAAATTCTTTAGAGATTATAACATCTTTTTTGAATCATCATTTTTATTTCCTCACGTAAAATTCCGCAATAAAAATCAGCATGTTTACAATATGGGTAAAATCAAAAGAGAGAAAAAGTATGAAATTCTTAGATTTTTCAAAGATTGGAAATACGATACGGCAGTTTCTTTTGAAGAATTGTTACAGTCTGATATACCATTTTTTTTATATGCATCCACTGATATGTATATTGAGGTTGAACTTTCTAAACGAGATGACCGCTATAATGATTATGGTGTAATTCCGATTAAGCCGCACAATTCATATGCGATGTATTTTATTCCGGTTTTTCATAATATGCTTTTGGTTTTTGCATGCCTCGGATTTTTTGAAATTTCGTGGAAACCGTCTGAAATTGAACTTGATGAGCCGAATGTATATCCGTTTGGAAAAATTGAATACATAAAAATGACATCTTTGGGACGGTATGTTTTTGGAATTGACGAAGAATTAACAATATCGGAAACAAAAAAAGTCGCCCCGATTGTTCTGGACACAAAAATGGAAATTATTCATTGTCCTTCAGAAAATCGTTTCGCCGAACGAACTTTAAACGAAATCTGCGAAAAACTTTCACCCGAAGTTTATTGTTTTTCAAAAGATAAGTTCTTAAAGAAAGCTAAGTCTGAAAAGAAAATTAATGCGTATTTTGATATTTTGGAAAATCTGAGTGAAAAAAAACTTCCTGACTTTTGGGAAAAACTTAAAGAAAATATTCTTTCTTCGGTTTGCAGTCTGACTTATGATGATTCATGGATTATTGTTGATTTGCCAATGGAAAATAAAAGACTTATTAAATCTATTGAAGAATTTATTTTTTACAATCCCGGGAAAGTCCTAAAGGTTCAAGGTGGAAAAATCGCTGTTAAAAATAAAAATCTTGATTATTTTAAAGAATATTTAAAACGAAATGGATTTGTTTTGGATTAATAGTATATTAAACTTCTTAATATTCCACTTGAAAACCACATAAAATACACATATAATAAATTGTAAATCACACAAAAAACATGAAATAACAGGAGAAAAACTATGGCAAACTTAACAATTACATTAAACGATCAGGACAAAAAAGATATTTCATCATTCTGCGACCAAATTGGTATGACAGTTTCGGGACTTTACAATGTTTTTACAAAACAGGTGCTTCGCGAAGGCCGTATTCCGTTCGAGATTAAAGTTGACCGTCCAAACCGAAAAACAATCAGAGCTCTCAAAGAAGGCGACAAACTCATCAACGATCCGAATGCTAAAAGTTATACTTATGAAGAATTTGTTGAGGAGATGAAGAGATGGTAGAACAAAAGTATAAAATCAAATGGACAAGCCGATATAAAAAGGATATAAAACTTGCCAAAAAACGCAATTATAATATAGAAGAACTTGAGCAAGTCGTTTTCAAACTCGCCAACGGTCAACCTCTCGAAGAAAAATACTGCGACCACGCCCTGGAGGGCAACTGGAAAGATCATCGTGAACTCCATATCCGCCCTGACTGGCTGTTAATCTACCAAATAAAAAACGATATTTTAATTTTAGAACTTTCTCGAACCGGCACTCATGCAGATTTATTTGGAAAATGATTTTGAATGAATCTTAACAGATTATTTCGATGAAACATGCATCTATAAACTGTGTACTGTAACAGATGCCATTCTGTGTCTGCGGACTTTAGAAAAAGGTGAATTACAGATTTTTAAATTCTTCGTGGATAATATTTAAAACCGATGCTGACAGATGACGTTCAAATGCTGCTAGCTGAACCGGTTTAGGCTCATCTTCAGGATCTTCTGCAAAAAGTTGTGTATACGGAGTATTGAGTGCATGAGCGATGCTTTGCATAACTTCGAGAGAGGCTGATTTTCTTCCAAGTTCTATTTGTGTCATAAACGGAACTGAGATTCCTGATTTTTCTGCAAGAAATTGTTGTGTCCATCCAAATTCTTTTCTGATTTTTCGAATGTTATTTCCCAATACTAAAAGAATATCTGTAATTAAAATAATAATATTGCTGATAGCAACATCTGAAAATAATCCAAAAGCTATATGGAATATTGCTGTGAGCAATTATAAATGTTGAAACGTTATGCTGTTCTTACTGGATTTTCCAATAATTCGGGATTTCAGCAAAAATCTCTTTGCGATATTTACGATTTTCTCAAAAGTAGTTCTGGCGGTGCCTGGTTCGATAAGGAAATTTTGATTCTGCCTGAAGGTGTGGACGAGGCGATGCTGAAATTTATTTTGCGCCGTGTTTCAAAAGACGGAACTGAATTTTTGTTTCTTTATTTCTGCGGAAATGGAAACGACAGGCTTACTTCAGACGGATTTAGCGTTGGTGGCGAAAAGATTATGCGCATTATTATAGAAGAAACTTGCAAAGCACAGATTACTGTTTTTGATGCATGCACGGCACTTGTTCCGATTGATGATGATTCTGATTATGAGGTAAATGACGATTGCAAGGATGATATCGAAGCTGCAAGGAATGACGCAAACCGTGATTTTTGCAGGAAGGACACTGGCGGAAAAAATAGCGTTTTTGAAAAACAGCAGATTGCAGCATCACGGATTTTGAGTGATGAAGTTTTTGGTAAGATGTGCGGTTCACTGTGGTTGAACGGCTGTGGTGAGGACGGAACCCCTGTTCTAGGCGAAGACGGCTCTGGCGTATATACGGCATCATTCTTGGAAGAACTTTGCAGCTCAGAGAAGATTCTTGATTTTCAAGTAGCAGACAGGAATGCACGTTTTATGTGCGAAGTGTCATTTGCACTTTTTGGAGAACGGCTTTTTCCAATGTTAAAAACGGCTTTTGTTCCGAGTGCAATACTTCTTGTTCTTGCAAATGTATTTAAAATTCCGTTTATCTCTGCGTTTGTTACTCCTGCGTGCCTTTCTATATGCGTAATGTTTTTAGCCTTAAATCTGAAAGTTTTTTCGGGCGTAGGTAGAAAAGCCGATTATTCATACGGAATTTATCTTGTTCATTATCCCCTTGCAATGTGCTTTATTTCACTTGGACTTTTTGAAAGAAAAACAGGTTTTGCAATTTTTGCAGTTCTTGGAACTTCGTTTTTATGTGTATTTCTGCTTGAAAAACTGCAGAAGTCCTTGTTTGAAAAAAACACTGGAAAACTCGCAGCCACTGGAGAGGGAGGCAAAAATGAGTGATGTGAAAATTACTGCAAGCATTGTACTGTACAATACGCCTCGTTCTCAGATTGATTCGGTGCTTAAATTTGTGTTTGAATCTGGGTGCGTTGAAATTCTCTATATAATCGATAACTCTCCCAGCGACCGTTGGCGTATTCTTGAAAATCGGAATGAAGGGGACAGTAAGAATACAAAAATCCGCTACATTCACAACGAAAATTTAGGTTACGGTGCGAGTCATAATCTTGCAATGCAGGAAGCGATTGAAAGCGGAAGCGTTTATCACATTGTTTTAAATCCAGATATTAGTTTTGGTGAGGAAGTTCTGTCTGCTCTTACAAATTTTATGGAAGAAAACAAGGAAGCATTTTACGTTCTGCCAAAAGTTGTGTACCCGGACGGAGAAATTCAGTATCTTTGCAAACTTCTTCCTACACCAGGCGACTTGATTTTCCGCCGATTCCTTCCAAAAAGCTGGGGTAAAAAACGCAATGACCGTTACTGCTTAAAAATGAGTGCTTATGACAAAGTGATAAATCCACCGTGTCTTTCGGGTTGCTTTATGTTTTTAAGACTTTCTGTACTGGCGGAGAACAGCATTTTCTTTGACGAAGGATACTTTATGTACTGCGAAGATTTTGATTTGATGCGCCGTCTTCATCGCGTTTCAAAAACTCTGTATTTTCCAGGGGTTCAGATTATTCACGACCACCAGAAAGAAAGTTACAAAAACCGCAAAATGCTCATTGCCCACATAAAAAGTGCAGTTCGCTATTTTGGAAAATTTGGCTGGTGGTTTGACCGAGAAAGAAGGGAGATGAATAAGAAGATTTTGCAGGAGATATTTCTAGATGAGTAATAGTACCCGAATAGCCAAAAATACAATAGCCCTCTATTTCCGGCAGATTCTCATAATGCTCGTGAGCCTTTACACGGTGCGCGTTGTTCTTGCAACGCTTGGTGCGGAGGATTATGGAATTTACAATGTGGTTGCCGGGGTGGTCACAATGTTCGGCTTTTTGTCTGGAGCGATGGCTACGGCTAGCCAGAGGTATTTTTCTTTTGATTTGGGGAAAGGCGACACGGAACATCTGAAAACAACTTTCAGCGTAACATTTCAGATTTACCTTTTGATTATAGCGGTTGTGGTTTTAATTGCAGAAACTTTCGGACTTTGGTTTGTGAATAATAAGCTTGTAATTCCTGCAGAACGGATGACGGCTGCAAACTGGATTTATCAGGCGGCGATTGTTTCGTTCGTGCTTACTCTTGTTACGACTCCGTACATGGCATCGATTATTGCCCACGAAAATATGAAAGTTTATGCGTATGTGAGCATTGTCGAAGCCGTGCTGAAACTTGGGATTGTGTTTTTGCTTAAGGTTCTTCCTTTTGACAAACTTTCGCTTTACGGTGTGCTGCTTGCGGCCGTTGCCTTTGTAAATACAGGAATCTACCGCCTTTACTGTCACAAACATTTTGAAGAATGTCGGCTTCACTTTGTAAAAAACGGAAAACTTTTTAGGGAGATTGTGGGATATTCGGGGTGGAATTTGTTTGATTCACTGGTCGGAGTTTTTAAAAATCAGATGACGAACATCCTTTTGAACCTGTTTTTTAATCCTCTTGTAAATGCGGCAAGAGCTGTTGCTTCGCAGGTGAACAGTGCCGTGACAAGTTTCAGTCAGAATTTCAGTACGGCGGTTCGTCCACAGATAATTAAAAGTTATGCATCGGATAAAAAGGAAGAATGCATTTGTCTTGTTTTTTACGGATGCAAAATCACTTTCTTTTTGATGTATGTTTTTTCCCTTCCGCTTGTGCTGGAGATGGATTTTGTTCTGGGGCTCTGGCTTAAAAATCCGCCGCCACTTGCCGTAATCTTTACACAGCTTGCCTTGATTGACGCGGTAATTGATTCAATAAGCTATCCGATAATGACGCTTGCCCAGGCGACTGGAAAAATAAAGCTGTATCAGGGTGTCGTTGGCGGAATCCTTCTTTTGAATCTTCCAGTTTCATTCATTGCCTTAAAACTTGGTGCACCGGCTTTCAGCGTTATGATTATTGCAATCGGTATCACTTTTTTAGCATTTATCGTGCGCTTTGTGATTGTAAAACATCTTACAGAATTTTCTTTAAAGGCTTTTGCTTTACAAGTGGTATTTCCAATAATAGTTGTAAGTGTTTGTTCGGTAATGGTTCCAGTGCTTTTGAAGCTGGTAATAAAAAATGATGTTGCAGAATTTTTGGCAGTCGTATTTTCTTCTGTTGTTTTGTCTGGAACGTTCATTTTGTTATTCGGAATGGAAAAAAACGAACGACAGTCATTGATTTTAAAAATCAAAGGGAGGTTTTGTCGTGCCTGAAATTCCGTTGATAAAATGTACCGGTTGTGGTGCTTGCGTTCATTTGTGTACAAAACAAGCTATTTCTCTTTCTGAAAATCAGGAAGGATTTTTGTATCCAAAAGTTGATGATAATCTTTGCGTGAACTGTGGTTTGTGCGAAAAAAACTGTCCTGTAAATCAAAGCGGGAAAACTGCGGAAAAATTTTCAGTGCGAAAAGCTTTCGCATGCATTGTAAATGATGAAAAAATACGTGAGAAAAGTTCCAGCGGCGGAATGTTTACAGTTCTTGCAGAAAAAATTATTGAAGAAGGCGGAATCGTGTTCGGTGCGGAATTTGATGAAGATTTTTCCGTAAAATTCGGCTGGACGGACAGCGTTGAAGGGCTTGAAAGATTCCGTGGTTCAAAGTATTTGCAGGCACGGACGGAAAACAGTTTTAGTGAATGTAAGAAATATCTTGAGGAATGACGGAAAGTTTTGTTTACGGGAACGCCTTGTCAGGTTGCTGGGCTGAAAGCGTTTTTGAAAAAAGATTATGAAAATCTTTATACGGTTGATTTTATATGTCACGGAGTTCCTTCAGCAGAACTTTGGCAGAAGTATGTAAAATACCGCGAAAAAAAATCCGCTTCGCGGACAGTGAATACAGGCAGTCCCTTACAAAGGATAAATATCTTCAGATTTTTTTGAAAGACAACTCACTTAGGGAAAGTTGCTACAAATGTTCGTTTCGCGGCGACAATCACAAGTCTGACTTGACCATTGCAGATTTCTGGGGAATTGAATCAGTTTATCCAGATTTTTTTGATGACAGAGGAACTTCGCTTTTGATTGTTCAGAATGAAAAAGGAAAGAATCTTTTTGATTCATGTACAGGAAGGTTTAAAAGCAAGGAAACTGACTTTTTTAAGGCGGTAAATTTTAATCCTTCATATTTTAAAAGTCCTGCAAGAAAAGAAAAACGGAATGTTTTTTACAAGGATTTTGAAACGAGGGGAATTGACTATTTATATAGAAGATTTGGAAGAGAATCTTTGTTTTTCAGATTTAAGCATTTTGTAAAAAGATGTTTGAGATTTTGAAAAAGAATTTTCATTAAACTGCGAGAGGGATTGGAGCACCGCCGAAGGCGTTCCGGAGCGTAGCGGAGGAATGAAGCGACAGCGGAAGTGCGCAAAGCCCGACCCGAAATGAAATGGAGGGGCTCGCCCAAATAAAAAAAATAATGGAGATAACTGAAAGGATAATTGATTATTAGGAAAGACTGTGCTAGATTTGTTGTGAAAGATTATTATCACACAAGTTTATTTCGTGCGTTGCACTTCATAAACTTGGATTTTGCGACTACTGCGCAATAGCTAACGCGAAGTTTTTTATGGAGGTATTCAAAATGGCAACTGTAAAACCTGTTCAGCCGTCAGTGGCAGAAACAATTGATATTTGGAAAAAGATTGTCTCAACTGTATTGAAGAAACCTTCTGAGCAGCAAATTAAGAAAATGCAGAAAGAATCGGAAATGTTCAGTAAGGTTTGTGTGGATGACTGATTTTCTTACAGACGATGTTTCTTCTTTGGTTGTAATTGAAAAACTTTCTCCGAAAAATCTGAATGACAGTTTTTTTGTTGATGAAAAATTCGACGAGTATAAAGATTTTCTGTATTTTGATGCATTGGAATATCAGTCGCTTTTTATTTCACAGACATATTTACTTATTGAAAAAGATTCAAGAAATATTATTGCGTATGTTTCTTTTGCGGCTGACACTGTGGCGTTGAATCCAAGGGAGAAGAAAAAAGCTGGTCTTGAAAATATTCCATTTCTATTTCTTCCTGCATTGAAGATTACAAAGCTTGCAGTGAGTAAGAATACTTCTGAAAAATACAGGCATACAGGTTCTTTTTTGATAAGGTTTGCTTGTACAAAGGCATTTAAGGTGAATGACGGATTTATGGCCTGCCGGCTTGTTTCGGTTGATGCAGATATTGAGCATAATCCCGATGTCTTGAATTTTTACAGCAAGAATGGCTTTCTTCCGCTGAAAAACTATGTGTATAAAAAGAAATTTCCCAATCGGACAAAAATAGTCGGAATGTGGAAAGATATTTTCTCGTAAAGGGAAAAATAACTTCTAAAAATCAATTTTCCTTTCAGCCAGAATAAATGGCTGAAGACACAATCAAAAATAAAAAGAAACTTAAAATCGGAATTCTCACTTTTTGGTGGTCGAACGACAATTACGGTCAGCTTCTGCAGTGTTATGCGTTGCAAAAATATTTACGAGATGCTGGATACGATGCGTTTTTGATTCGGTATGATTCGCGGAATGATTATGTAAGGACACCTTTTTTGTTGCGCTGTTTTAAGGCATTGAATCTTGTTTTGCTGTGCCGTTTTTTTGTGCATAAAATTCAGCATAAAATCAATTCAAAAAAAGTATTGGAAGAATCAAAACTCAATGACCGGCATTTTGACGATTTCCGTGTAAAATATATTGTCCAGTCTGAAAAATTGTACACTTCGTACAATCAACTGAAAGAAAATCCGCCTGAAGCTGATGTTTATATTTTGGGAAGCGACCAGGTTTGGAATTTTTGGCAAAGCAGGCTTAGTCAATGCTGGAATTTAGTTCACGCATATTTTCTTGATTTTGGAAGCAAACAGACAAAACGCATTTCTTATGCAGCAAGTTGGGGAAAAACGGAACTCCCAGAGGATTTTATAAAAGAAATATCGCCTTTACTCAAAAATTTTGACTATGTTTCCGTGCGTGAAAAAAGCGGAATTGATTTGTGCAGAAAATGCGGTTATGAAAATGCTGAATTTCGGTGCGACCCAACGCTCCTTCTTACATCAGATAATTACCGTTTGTTATACAAAGAAAACGAAACGCTGGAAGACACTTCTAAAAGAAAAAATCCTTATCTTTTTTTATACATGCTGAACAACACTTGTGATTTTGACATTCAAAAAGTTTATGATTTTGCTGCCCAAAAAAATCTTGAAGTTGTCTACGTTACGGGCAACAGTAAAATTGACAAATACAAAAAAACTTTCGCCACGATACCCCAGTGGCTTTCTCTTATCGACAATGCTGAATATGTAGTGACGAACAGTTTTCACTGCTGTGTGTTCAGCCTGATTTTCGCAAAAAATTTTGCAGCAGTGCCTCTTACAAAAACTATGGCAGGAATGAACTCGCGCATAGAAACTCTTTGTGAAATTTTTGGAATAAAACCGCGATGGGTTACATCAGAATTTTCAGACGATTTGTCTGTGCTTGAAGAAAAAGTGAATCCTGTTTTGCAGATAGAAAATGATTTTGATTTGGAGGAGGTTTTGAATGTCTAGTCCAAAAATTAGTATAATTGTGCCTGTATATAATGTTGAAAAATATATCCGCCGCTGCCTTGATTCAATTGCTGCTCAGACTTTTACCGATTGGGAGTGTATCTGCGTTGATGACGGGACGCCTGATGCAAGCGGAAAAATCTGCGATGAATATGCTCAAAAAGATGGTCGTTTTGTTGTAATTCACAAGGAAAACGGCGGTGTGTCTAGTGCTCGAAATGTTGGGTTGGATGTGGCGAAGGGGGAATATGTCACTTTTTGTGATTCTGATGATTGGGTGGAAAAAGAAATGCTTGAAGTTTTTTACAATACTGCTTTAAAAAATGATGCTGAAGTAGTTATTAGTGGATTTAGAACAACAGATGAACATGGAAATTATCAAGAATTTTTACCGTCAGCAGGGTGGTTAACTATGCCAAGGGATTTTCAAAGCTGTTTTAATTCTCCTTGGGGAAAGTTGTACAAAAAGACAATTCTGTCAAAGAATAAAATTTATTTCCCAAAGGGGATAACAATGGCGGAGGATTTATATTTCAATTTTAATATTTTTTTTGTATCTAAAAAATTATTCATTGTAAATAAACCGTTCTATAATTATTTTCAGAGTCCTTCCTCATGTATGCATACAATTACGACTAGAAAAATTGAAAATGAAAAGAATGTCCTTGAAAGAATTGAACAGATATTGCTTAAATCTCATGCTGATACAGAATGGTTTATATTTTTGAAGAAAAGACAAAGTAATCTAAAAAATCATTATTGTTTATCTCTAGAGCAGCCTCATTTTGAAGAATGGCGCAATTATCATCCGGAATTATATGCAGACCTTATAAAACATGCCAAACCTTTAACGGCTCTTTATTTTTTTTGTATTCAACATGGATATGACAGAATCGCAAGTTTTATGTTTAAGATTAAAAATAGAAAATATTTTCACGGAGATACAAAATGAAAAAGATTTTTGGATTATGAGGTGCTGCAAACAGATGAAAGCGATTTACTTTCGAAGGTTTCTGATTCCTATGATATTCATAAGACTTATGATAGCAAGGCATGGTTTGTAATAAATGAAATAAAAATTGGAGAATTATATGAAACATAAAAGAAAATAAATAAGCAATATTAAATAAATGCACGGAGAAAAACAAATTCTTTTGTGCCTTTCTGATTACTGAACATAATTCTGTTGTGTCCAGTATAAAATAGTTCTTTGACATTTTTATTTTTGAGGAAAAATATTTTTTTTGACAGTATAAAAACAGAAAATCTGTGTCATTCTCTTGTAATTTTTCCTGGTTTGTTTTATTTTATTAAAAAGTAGAGCCTTTTTGGGCTCAAGTTTTTAATAAAGGAAAAAACAACATGGAAATCAAGCGCGACAGATACTTAAACAGGCTTGTTTCTTCAATGTGGAACGGGCAGGTTAAAGTCATTACGGGAATAAGGCGATGCGGAAAATCATATCTTCTGCATAATATTTTTAAGAATTATTTGTTTTTAAATGGCGTAAAACCTGATCACATCATTTCTGTTGAACTTGATTTACTCCGCGATATTCGGTATAGAAATCCATTGGAACTTTCTGAATTTGTCGTTCAGAAAATCAGGAATTCATCAGAAAAGTTTTATCTTTTTGTGGATGAAATTCAGCTTTCAGATGAAGTAAAAAATCCGTACAGTCCTGAAGGTAAAAAGATTACGTTCTATGATGTTCTGAATGATTTTAAAGAATACAGCAACCTTGACGTGTATGTGACTGGCTCTAATTCAAAGATGTTGTCTTCAGATATTCTTACGGAGTTTAGAGGACGTAGCGATGAAATTCGCGTTCATCCGTTAAGTTTTGCTGAATTTTTGTCTGTTTACGATGGTGATAAAACACTTGCGTTTGAAGAATTTGCTTTTTATGGCGGACTTCCGCTTGTCCTTTCTAAAAAAAATGAAACTGAAAAAATGGAATATTTGTCTTCGCTTTTTTCAGAAGTTTACATAAAGGATATAATTGAGCGGAAAAAAATCGAACGAGAGGAAGTGCTTTCGCAGATTATTAATCTTGTCTGTTCATCAATCGGTTCTCTTACAAATCCAAAGAAAATAGCCGATACCTTGAGATCAAAAAAAAATGCTGAAATTTCAGATGTTACTGTTTCTTCCTATATAAAACATCTTGAAGATTCTTTTCTGATTTCTGAAAGCAAGCGATATGATGTACGCGGAAAAGCATATTTTGATTTTCCAAACAAATACTATTGTGAAGATGTAGGACTGCGTAATGCAAGAATCGGTTTTAGGCAGCAGGAAATGACACACATAATGGAAAATATTATCTACAATGAACTTAAAATTCGTGGGTTTTCTGTTGATGTGGGTGTTGTTTTTTCCAGAGAACTGAATCAGAATAAGAATTCTGTCCGTGTACCGCACGAAATTGATTTTGTCGCTTCAAAAGGCTCAAAAAAAGTCTACATTCAGTCTGCATTTGCCCTTTCGTCAGAAGAAAAAATCAAAAGTGAATTGAAACCATTTTCACTGACAGGAGATTCATTTTCAAAAATCATAGTCCGCGGTGACATAAAAAAACGCTGGTACGATGAAAATGGAATTCTGAACATTGGAATAACCGATTTTTTGACCGATGAAAGCATAGTTTGATCTTGATGATTTCCACAGAAGTCAAAAAATATGGAAACTCAGCACTTTTAAAAATCAGCTTGCAATAAAATTTCTAAAAACAAAAATATTTTTCCTCAAAAATAAAATGCCAAATTTTGCGTTTTGCAGGTGGCGTATTTTGTTCTGAAAATATTTGCAGAATAAAATATTCCGTCGTGAATATAAAAGTTTTGGGAAAGAAGTAATAGACTTTGCCTGAAACATTGTAAAAGTCAAATTAGAAAATCTTTTCATTGACTTTTTACTGGAGGAAAAATGGTAATAGATGGCGGAGAAGATTTTGATTTGTTTGATGACTCAAAAATTCTGCAGATTAATTCTCCAAGAGAGAATATTAGCGGACCTTTTGATGTGGTTTACAAAGATACTGATGAGCGATGGGCGATTGTTACGATTAAGTGGGATGGAAAACCTCGATTAGGAATAAGGTGGTTTTGGGATTCAAACGGAATGCCGAACGGACACGGATATTCAACATGGTTTGTCGTTCCCGATGAAATTGCTTTTGCAATTTTGAACGGACTTCCAATAAAACCCGCATTGAAACTAAAAACTCAGGTTTTTCTTGCAGGGAAGACAGGAGATGAAAGAAAATGAATAATACGACAATTCCAAAAATAATTCATTACTGCTGGTTTGTCGGAAAGCCGTTGCCGGAGCTTGCGAAAAAATGTATTGCGTCCTGGAGAAAATTTCTTCCAGATTATGAAATTAAGGAATGGAACGAGCAGAACTATAATGTGCGAAAAATTCCTTACACGGCTCAGGCTTACGATGCAAAAAAATATGCGTTTGTGAGCGATATAGATAAGGATTTTGATTTGGGGGAGGTTTTGAATGTCTAGTCCAAAAATCAGCATAATTGTGCCTGTATATAATGTTGAAAAATATATCCGCCGCTGCCTTGACTCAATTGCTGGCCAGACTTTTACCGACTGGGAGTGTATCTGCGTTGATGACGGGACGCCTGATACAAGCGGAAAAATCTGCGATGAATATATGACTAAAGATGTAAGATTTCGTGTAATTCATCAAGAAAATGCTGGGGTAAGTGTAGCCCGTAACATTGGATTAGATGCTGCAAAAGGCGATTGGATAGTTTTTGTGGACGGTGATGATTGGGTATCAATCACAATGCTTCAGGATTTATATGATAAAGCTTTAGAAAATGACGTTGATGTGGTTTTGGGTGGTTATTACTTAACGGATGGTAATCAAGAATATGATACAATTCTTCCTAAAGAAGGTCTGTTGTCAATGCCCAAGGACTTTGCCACAAAGTGGCAAGGTCCTTGTGCAAAACTGATTAAAAAATCAGTTTTGCACAAAAATAATATACGTTTTCCAGAAGGAATTACTCTTGCTGAAGATTTATTTTTTACTTTTAGAGTTTACTATTCTTCTAATAAAATTTTAGGATTACCAAGACCATGCTATTATTATTATCAAAATGAAAATTCTGTATGCCATGCCATAACTGAAAAAAATGTTTTAGATGAAATTGCCGTTATTGAAAAAATGGAGGATTTTCTAAAAAAATCTGATAGCAACGAATGGAAAAACTTTCTTGTTAATAGAAAAATATCTGCAAAAAACAAGTATATATTTTCTATCGAAAAATCAAATTTCATTGCATGGAAAGAGTATTATAAAGATGTCACCTCCAGTATTGTATTAAAAAATAGTCCAAAATCTTATATACCAGTTTTGATTTTTGTTTGCTTAGGGAATAGTGTTTCGGATTTACTCGGCTTCCCAAAAAACAGGAAAAATTTGTACAGAATCACGTTAAACCAAAGTATGACGAAGGTTGCGTGTTTATGTTCCAGAATTTGTAACTTATTCTTATAAAAATGTGAGATTATAAAGCAAGATTTTGTGCTGACTGCATTCAGGATAAATTCACACAGCGAATTGTTTTCATAATCTTAAAAAATTTCAATTTTCCTTTTAGCCAGAATAGATAGCTCAAGGCTTATCAATTAAAACATTAATCTTTCAAGATAAAATTTTCTACATACCATGCAGCACCATCTTCGTTGTTTGTTTTTGTTGTACCGTCAGAAACTTCCTTTACTTGACTGATTGCGTTTCCCATGGCAATGCCTTTTCCGCAGAGTTTTAACATGCCGATGTCATTGTAGTCATCGCCAAAGGCAAGAATTTCTTCTGGTAAAATGCCTAAGTTTTTGCAGAGAATTAAAATTGCGTTTTCTTTTGTTGCGCTTGCAGGAGAAAATTTATACCAGGGAATGTCAGAAAATGGAAGAAAGTCGCATGAAGAAACGCTTTTTGCAATTTTTTCTGCTTTTTCTGAATCGTCAGTCTGAACGCAGATTTTCATTGCAGGCTGCAAAAAATTTCTAAAATCATCGTAAACAGAATTGTCAGCATAATCAGTTGATTTATCTTTTTTTCTGTTCCAGAAAATTTTGTCCATTGTGTCAACAGTGATTTCACATTCTTTTCCGCAAACAGTATAGGCATTTTGCAAAATAGAATAAGTTTCTTCTATAGTAAAAGATGCTGCATGAAGCAGATTTCCGTTTTGATGAATTGTTGCACCGCCATTACAGATACAAATGTCAGGATTGATTTTTCTTTCAAATGATTTGATATTAGGTTTTCCACGTGAAGTGCAGAAGCCAACAAGAATTCCCTTTTTATTGCATTGCTCAAAAACTTTTACTGAATAATCAGAGATTGTTTTGTCCGAATGAAGAAGTGTTTCGTCAAGGTCTAATAAAATAAGTTTTGTTTCCATAAGTAAGTTTAAGTTAAAAAATGAAATTGTACAATATGTAAAGCGTCAAGTTACAAAGATCCGTTAAGCAAGTCACGTTGCTACATAAAGCCCTTGATTTGCTGTTTTTAAGATTCCTTAAAATTGCACACCGCAGAAAGTTTCAACTTTCGAGGATTGCAATATCGTTCGCGTCAACGCGAACAGTCCAATAATAAATCAAATGGCGCAATTTCAGCCATTTGATTTAAACGTTTGTATTAAAACTTCACAACTTTTTTGTAGCAGAAACTTGCAAAATTTCAAATCAATCGAAGTTCAGATTTTCAGACTCGTTATTTACAGCATCGAAATCCTTAACCTTTTTACGATGTCTTAAATGAATTTCAGAATTTCTTTTCGATATTCTTCTGCAAGTTTTTCTGTTGGCCAAGCTGCCTGATTTGCAGGGCTTGTAGAAGGGAGGTATGAAAATGGCATATTGTATTTTTGAGAGCAGTGTTTTTTGTAAAGGTTGAAGGCGGTTTTTCCTGTGCAGAATATGTGAGTTATTTTTGATGAAGAAAGAATTTTTGAAAAATCGTTGGGAAGTTCTTTATTAATAGAAGAATCTGACGCGCCGGTAATTTCACATTCAGAAAGGACATCCCACAGTGCAATATTGTGGCGTTTAAGGAAATTTTTTCGTTCGGCGATTGTTGCTTTTTTATCTTTGTCGTTGTTTTTGTGGAAAAAAGTTTCGCCAAAAATTTGCGCCATCACAGGCCAGAATCTGTTTTGGGCATGCATATAAAAAAATTCTGCTGCACGGGAAGCAGGGGAGGGCATTGTTCCTAAGATTAAAATGCGGCTTTCATTTGTCCCTTTTTTTGTTCGCCAGCTGACTATGGCAGCGAAGCTGCGTGGCGCAGGGTTTTAAACTGCACAGCGTCCCAGAGCTGGAGCTGGCGTGCGTCAGCACGAGTCCGTTAGGACTGGAGCGATAGCGAAACAGCGCAAGGTCTGTTGGAAAACTGTACTTTGCTGAAACTCTGAATATTTTTTTTAAAATTAATCATTTTTCTAGTGTTTCGCGGCAAACTTTTGATATTTCTGCACTGATACGAGAAATTAGTGTTTCGGTAAGTGAAATGGAAAATTTTTTCTTGAATGAGGAATCAATATTTTTTGGACAGGCATTTTTTGAAAAAAGAAGTTCTGGCTCGATTTGAAGAAGTTCTGCAATTTTATCTATAACTTGTGGTGGTGGAAAAGAAACACCTCCTTCTATGCTGTTTATGTAATTATACCCTTTGTTTAACATAATCGATAAGTCTTTCTGAGATAGTTTTGCCTGTTTTCTATAAAACTTCAAATTTTCAATAAAGGTTTCTTGCAGTGACATATCTTTTATATATATCTTTTTTCTGTTAAAAGAACATTGTTATATCGATATAAGTGTATAAAAACATCTTGAATATCTATAAAACAGTGTTTTTAATGCGATAATACAATGTGTTTACTTCTTTTATCCCATTTAATTTCTTTAAAACAATGTGAGGTCAATTATGCCGGAGAACAAATCTGAAAATTTTTCAAAATTTCTGTTTAAATTCAAAAACGTTTATAATATCATTATGTTTTTGATGATGCTTTTTTTCTCTTTTAATCTGCTTTCTTGTAGAATACAACAAGTTATAACTATCTATGAGGACAGTATTTCGTTAAAGTCTATGCCAAAAAAAACGGAATATTTCATAGGTGAAAAGATAAATTATGAAGGCATTTCTGTTATCGGTGTACTTGAAAATGGGGAAAATGTAGAAATATCAGATTATGATATTTTTCCGAACGAAGATTATGTTCTTTCTGATTTGGGAAAACAAGATGTTGTAATAAAATATAAAACGCGTGAATTGAGATTTTCCATAAATGTTTTTCCTGTTGAAAATATTGCACTTTATGTAAAACAAATTCCAAAAAGTGCTTATTATTCAGGAGAAGAACTTGATCTTTCAAATCTGGAACTTGAAGTTTTGAAATCGAACGGAACAAAAGAAATTGTAAAAGATTATATATCAATTCCTGAAAATGGTACTGTACTTGAAAACTCTGAAGACGGAAAAAGGACTATTACTGTCAAATACGGAAATATTTCTACATCATTTGATGTTTCGAGTTATAATCAAAAGTTGTGGATTGGCTAAAATAGCCTAAGATAGAAAAAGA
>SAMEA3663026__coassemble_266_pt1 | contig 56581 bp, 47 predicted proteins | sample SAMEA3663026__metabat2_high_PE_017 | metagenome-assembled genome bin SAMEA3663026 (sample SAMEA3663026) | pig gut metagenome | biome: pig gut; feature: pig-associated habitat; material: faeces | place: France | collected 2012
TGGACAATCTGAAAACAAAGCTGTCTTGCAAAACAGAATGTACTTAAAAGACTGATAAAACAAAATAATGATAATTTTTTAATGGTCCCCATAAATCACCCCATTTTAAGCTTTTTCTATCATCAAATAAAACATCGGAAAAAAATGGGTTTTGGTTTAGTTTTTTTTACTAAAAATACTTTATAAAATGATTGAAAAATCTTTATTATATATGGTAGAATATCAACAAAATTTGCGTTGCAAATTTATTTATACTGCAATTTCTATGTTTCATTTTCTAGAATAGAAATTGTTTATGGAGCTATAAATGACCTATACAGCAGAAGTAGAACATATGTGTCCTTTAGCTAAAGGCGCATATCATGGACCTGCCCCAATTCCAGAAGAAGGAGAATGGGTTAAGGTTAAAAAAATTGAAGATGTTTCTGGATTTACACACGGAATCGGTTGGTGTGCACCACAGCAGGGTGCCTGCAAACTTTCTTTGAACGTTAAAAACGGTATCATTGAAGAAGCTTTGGTTGAAACTATCGGTTGTTCTGGTATGACTCACTCAGCAGCAATGGCATCTGAAATTCTTATTGGAAAAACATTGCTTGAAGCTTTGAACACTGACCTTGTTTGTGATGCTATCAACACAGCAATGCGTGAACTTTTCATGCAGATTGTTTACGGACGCACTCAGTCGGCTTATTCAAAAGATGGACTTAAAGTTGGCGCTTCTCTTGAAGATCTTGGAAAGAACCTTCGTTCGCAGGTTGGAACTATGTTTGCAACTCGCAAAAAAGGTCCTCGCTATCTTGAAATGACAGAAGGTTATGTTGAAACTATGGCTGTTGATAAAGATAATCAGGTTATCGGTTACAGCTGTATCAACTTTGGAAAACTTATGGATGCTCTTAAGGCCGGAAAACCAGCTGAAGAAGCAATTGCTGGTGCACGTACTCATTATGGACGTGTAACAGAAGATCAGGGTATGGTAAAACTTATCGACCCACGCAAAAACTAAGGACTTGGAGGAATATAGATATGGCATTATTTGAAGATTACGCTGGACGTATCCCACAGGTTAATAAAGCGCTTAAAGAATATGGTTTTGCAGAAGGCGAAGAAGGACTTCAGGCTGCCCGCAAACTTTGTCAGGATAGAGGATTTGATCCTTATGAAATCTGTCAGTCTACTCAGCAGATTTGTTTTGAAGATGCAAAATGGGCTTATGTTTTAGGTTCTGCAATTGCAATCAAAGAAGCAGAAAAAACTGGTGATAAAACAGGTTCTACAGCCGCTGCAAACATCGGTAAAGGACTTCAGGCATTCTGCCTTCCAGGTTCAGTAGCTGATGACAGAAAAGTTGGTCTTGGTCACGGAAACCTTGGTGCACGTCTTCTTTCTGAAGAAACACAGTGTTTTGCATTCCTTGCAGGTCACGAATCTTTCGCTGCCGCTGAAGGAGCTATCAAAATCGCTGCAAATGCAAATAAAGTTCGCAAGAACAAACTCCGCGTTATTTTGAACGGTCTTGGAAAAGATGCTGCTCAGATTATTTCACGCATAAACGGCTTTACTTATGTGCAGACAGAATTTGACTATTTCAACGGTGAAGGAACAGACAAAGCTTTGAAAGTTGTAAAAGAAGTTCCTTACGGAAGCAATCCTGACCGTCTTATCGTAAAATGCTACGGTGCTGATGATGTTCGCGAAGGTGTTGCAATTATGTGGCACGAAGATGTTGATGTTTCAATCACTGGTAACTCAACAAACCCAACTCGTTTCCAGCATCCTGTTGCAGGAACTTACAAAAAAGAACGCCTTTTGGCTGGTAAAAAATACTTCTCTGTAGCATCAGGCGGTGGTACAGGTCGTACTCTCCATCCAGATAACATGGCTGCAGGTCCTGCTTCTTATGGATTTACAGATACTTTGGGACGTATGCACTCAGACGCACAGTTTGCAGGTTCTTCATCAGTTCCAGCTCACGTAGAAATGATGGGCTTTATGGGAATGGGAAACAACCCAATGGTAGGTTGCACAGTAGCCTGCGCTGTTGCTGTAGCTGGTTCTTTCTAATGAAAAACTTTAATTAAAAAAAAGGCTTTTTGTCAAAGAAAAATTCTGACAAAAAGCCTTTTTTTAGAAAAATGAGATAAAATTACAGCATTTTGAGAATTACGTCTTTAGGCATGTATCCAACTGTGCTTCGCTCCAGTTTTCCGTTTTTGAAAACTGCAAGAAACGGAATGCTCATGACGTTGTATTGCATTGCAAGTTCCTGCTGCTCATCAACATTGATTTTGCCTACTTTTATCTGCGGATTTTCCTGTGCAATTTCTTTGATAACAGGCGAAAGCATTTGGCACGGTCCGCACCAGTCAGCAAAAAAATCAAGTAAAACTGGTTTGTCTGATTCCAATACTTCTTTTTGAAAATTTTCTTTTGTTATTACGATTTCTGACATTTTTTTCCTCCAAATTCTGACATTTTTTTCCTCCAAATATTCAAAATATTTCAGTTGATTACTGTCACTTTTTCGGGATTTTTATCTGATTTCGCAGAAAAATCAGATTTAGGAAACGATTTTGCCCCGAAAACAAGTATATAAATCCTGATAATTTAAAGATATTTGATATGCAGTAAAAAATCAAGGAAAAAAAGTTTTGATTATAATTCAGCTAAAAGTTTTTACAGATAAAATCGCAGAAGGAACAGATGTCACGGCATTTTCCCGGAAATTTTTTGCCCTGATCATGAATTTTTTTTTGAATTTCTTTTCTGTAGTTTGAAAGACCTGTTTCATAGCAAAGTTTGACCATTTTGTTTTTTTCGGCATTTTTCATCACTGTCTGGAAATTGTCATCGATTGTGCCGATAAAAAGCTGTTCATTTTCGTTTGCAAAACCACAGCATGGTGCAATTTTTCCATTTGCATGAATGTATAATATTTGTCCCGGACCTTCGCAGTAGTCTTCTTTAAACCAAAAAAAGTTTTGCCATGCTCTTTTATCTTCTGAAAGAAAAGTTTGTGGAAGTTTGTAAACTGGAATTTCGGGATGATTCTTTGTGAATGTTTTAAACATAGATTCCCATTTTTTTGCAGATTTATAAAAAGTTTTTTGTGCTGATTTATTTTCCGGGGGCGTTGCGGGGGCTGCGGAATTATTTTTTGTGCCCCCGCTAGAGAGGGGTATGGAGGCAACGAAGTGCCGACTAGGGGGGAGACTTCCCCCCTCATGATGTTTTACACTCTGAATATTAATGCTTTCTTTTCCAAAATATTGTTGAACTGTTTCTATGAAATATTCAATTTTTTGTGGATTTTGATTGTGAAAAATGTCCCAGCTCAAACCGATTTTGCCGTCGTACCCGGCTTCCTGAATTTTCTGGAGGGTGGAGTGAAGTTCTTCTGGATTTTTCCACCATGTTCCGTTTGTCATAATCTGGTCGAAAAGAAGGTCGAGCTGTACTGTTTTTTTGATTAGGGCAAGCATAAAATCAAGATTTAGAAAAGGTTCGCCGCCTGAAAAACCGACTTTCTGGATGTTTGTTGCAGCTGAAACGAGAAAATTTATGGATTTTTGCGTGTCGAGTGTAATTTTGCTTTGACTTACAAAACAGTGAGGACAATGGAGGTTACATTCTGCTGTGGGGCAGAAAATTATTTCTTCGGGATTAAACATTTTTTTATAATATAGTTTTTTTCGCAAAGTTTAAACTCTTGTTCTGTATTTTGTAAACTTTTTTGTTTTGTTTATTTTTTATAGGTTTTCTCTGTGCTACTAGATTTTCTACCATAAAAATATTATTATAGAAGAGAAACAAATTCGGCTGCAGCTGGAGATTGAGTTCTGTCTCTGCGGCACATTTTTTTAATTTCAGAGGTTTTTAAAATGATTAAAACTGTAAAAGATGTTGATCTTAAAGGTAAACGCATTATTATGCGTGTTGATTTTAACGTTCCTATGAAGGACGGAGTTGTTCAGGATGATACTCGTATCATGGCTGCACTTCCTACTATTAAATATATTCTTGAACAGAATCCTCGTTCTCTTGTTCTTATGAGTCATCTTGGTGACCCTAAAAAGGATGTTAAGAAAGCTCAGGAAAAAGCTGAAAAAGCTGGTAAAACTTGGACAGACGCTGATGCTGAAAAATTCATTAATGGCAAAAACCGCATGGCTCCAGTTGTAAAATATTTTGCAGAAAAACTTGGAAAAGACGTAACTTTCCTTCCTGATGCTCTCGGACAGAAAGCTGCAATTGATGCTCTTCCTGAAGGTGCAGTTGCAATGCTTGAGAATGTTCGTTTCCATAAAGAAGAAACTTCTAAAGATCCTGCTGAACGTGATGTTATGGCAAAAGAACTTGCTTCTTACGGTGATATTTTTGTAAACGATGCTTTTGGAACTGCTCACCGTGATCAGGCTTCTACTGCTTCTATTGCAAAATTTATGGGTTGTGAATCTGTTGGTGGATTCCTGATGGAAAAAGAAGTTAAATATATTCAACCAATGGTAGAAAATCCTCCAAAACCACAGGTTGCAATTATTGGTGGTGCAAAAGTTTCTTCTAAGATTGCCGTTTTGGAATCTCTTTTAAAGAATGCTTCTGCCCTTGTAATTGGTGGTGGTATGGCTTACACATTCTTGAAAGCTCAAGGTCATAAAGTGGGAATTTCTCTTGTAGAAGATGATTTTATTGATACTGCAAAAAAACTTCTTTCTGATGCAGAGGCTAAAGGTGTAAAAATCGTTCTTCCTGTTGACCATGTTGCAGCTGACAAATTTGATGCAAATGCAACTGCTGTTGCTGTTGACGGTGTTGATATTCCTGACAATCTTATGGCTATGGATGTTGGTCCAAAAACAATTGAACTTTACAAAGAAGTGCTTTCTACTGCAAAATCAATTGTTTGGAATGGTCCTGTTGGTGTATTTGAATTTGAAGCATTTGCAAAAGGAACTGCTACTGTTGCTCAGCTTGTTGCAGAAGCTACTGGACGTGGAGCAATGACTGTTGTCGGTGGAGGTGATTCTGTTGCAGCTGTAAATAAATTCAACCTGGCTGATAAAATGAGTCACGTTTCAACTGGTGGTGGAGCTTCTTTGGAATTCCTGGAAGGAAAAACACTTCCTGGTATTGCAATTCTTGCAACAAAATAAATCTGGGGCGTTGCGGGGCAACCTTGGAATGAAATCTGCCCCGCTAGAAAGGGTAGGTCGCAACGAAGTGCGGCCGCAGGGGAAGGCTTTCCCCTCCTTTAATATTTTTTTATAGAAGGAAAATAATATGACTAGAACTCATTATATTGCCGGAAACTGGAAAATGAATACTACTAAAGCTGAAGCTGTTGCATTGGCTAAAGATTTGGTTGAACAGTTGAAGGGTAAAACTAATAAATTTATGATTGGTGTTCCTTTTGTTTATCTTGATGCTGTTGCTCAGGTTGTAAAAGGTTCGAATATTATTCTGGCTGCTCAGGATTGTGCTGCAACTGATAATGGCGCTCACACTGGTGAAGTTTCTTGTGCTATGCTTAAAGATATTGGTTGTTCTTGCGTAATTCTTGGCCATTCTGAACGCCGCCACGAAATTGGTGAGTCTGATGAACTTATCAATAAAAAAGTGCGCAAGGCTTTGGCTAGTGGGCTTGAAGTTGATCTTTGTATTGGTGAACTTTTGGCTGAACGTGAAGCTGGAGAAGCTGAACAGGTTTGTGCATTCCAGCTTTCTGCAGGTCTTGCAGGTGTTACTGCTGAACAGATGAAAAACGTAACAATAGCTTACGAACCTGTTTGGGCAATTGGTACAGGTAAAACTGCTACTCCAGAAGATGCTCAGGCTATTCATAAGTTTATTCGTGATTATATTGCAAAACTTTATGACCAGAAAGTTGCTGATGAAGTTATTATTCAGTACGGTGGTTCTATGAAAGCTTCTAATGCTCCTGAACTTCTGGCTCAGCCTGATATTGACGGCGGTTTGATTGGTGGCGCTTCTTTGAAGGCTGAAACTTTTGTTCCAATCTGTGTTTTGTAATTTTATTTTGTGAGTTTCAAATAATAACTCATTTTTTGAGATTTTAATTATAATGAGTCAAAGCACTTTTATTTTTGCTTTGACTCATTTTTTTTGTGAGAGGAAAAGAAGTTTTTGAATTGATTATAATTCTTGATTTATTTTATTCTACTGCAATTGTTGCAATTGAGTTTTTCTTTTTGTGTTTTATAAGTTTTTCAATGATTGCAGTAAGAGCTGAAAGCAGGACAAAAATTGTAATCCATTCAAATAAATAGGTTATCACTGATTTGAAGGTGATTTTTGGACGGTTCATTCCTTTTCCTTGTCCCATTCCTTTTCCGCGTCCTTGACCTTGCCCCTGTTGCATTCCACGTCCTTCATTTTGTTGTTTTCCTTGATTCAGATTTTTTTCTTGTTGTGAAGGTGTGTTTTTGTCTAATCCGTGATTTTCTTCGATAGCGATGTTGTTTGAACTTTCCGGAATATTGTTATTTTGTGGTTCAGTATGTTTTTCTGTTCTTTGTGGTGAAGCAAAAATCATAGTGGGCCAGCGTTTTAATGATGATTTGGAGAGGTTAATTGCTCCGAAAATCATGAGAATGTACAGGAAAGTTGAAAGTGTGATTGTAACTGGTTTTGGAAATGCTTTTTTGGATTTTTTGAAGAGCATGTTTTTTATCCAGTCCCAGTGAAGCCCGATGTGTATGCCGATGAGAATTACAAAAAGTCCGCCTGTAAAAAAGTGGAATGGGGTTGCAGATTTTGGAAGAAAAGCAATTTCTGGACTAAAAATTTTGTTGATTCCAATGCCTGTAATCAAAATTGCCAGAGTGTCCAGCAGTAACAAAATGTCAATGATGTAAGAAAGTCGCATTTTAAACGGGGTATCTGCTGCAAATATTTTTATTGTGATTGCTTTAACCCAATTAAAATTGATGATAAAATGAAAAATAAAGAGCAGGCAGACGATAATTCCTCCGATTTCGTGAAAGGCGAGTGTGAGTATGTTCTTTTTGAACATCAAAATCAGAAGAGCCAACATAATGATATCTAAAATGAGTTTATAAGTATTTTTCTTCATGATTTTATGGTAAAGGATATTTTCTGGAAATACAATAAAAAAAATGTTATAGTATTAAAGAAAATGTTATAGTATTAAAGAAAATGTTATAAGCTCAAAAAAGTTATGACGAATTGCGGAAAGCAGTAAAAAAGGTGTATCTGAAATTATCATCGATAAATGTGGATAATAATTGATGATATCTTTGATGATATCATTGACGAAAAGAGTGTTTTTCATTAAAATTAATAGCACTTTATACTATTTAGAAAAAAAATATTTGGAGAAATATATCATGGGTGTTATTGGTACAGTTCTTTTAGTTTGTTTTGTAATTGTTTGTCTTTTACTTGTTCTTCTTGTATCTATTCAGGATGATGGAGAAAATGGAATGGGTGGACTTATGGGCGGTCGTGGAACTGCTGCATTTGGTTCTCATTCTGCAAGTGTTTTGACAAAAACTACAATGGTTTTCGTTATTCTGTTTTTTGCTTTGACAGTAGGTCTTGCTTTGGTAAATAAAGCTCCTAAAGTAAAAGGTGACCTTGTTCCTGTTGTAGAAACTCCGGCAGAAACTGAAGCTGCTTCTGAATCTTCTAGTCAGTGGTGGTCATCTGAAAGTGAATCAGAAGCTGTTGCTGAATAATTAGATTTATGGGAAATCAACTTTTGAATTCTTTTTTAGAACTATTAAAGTTGATTTTTAAAAATATTATAGATAACTGGTGATATAAATGCTTGGCAGTTTGATTACTCCTTCCAGGGTTAAGCTGAATCTTGAAAGTACAGAATGGGATGAATGTTTTTCAGAATTACTTGAAGTGATGATTGAAAATAATCCTAAAATTGTGCGTACGCAGGCAATTTCTGCTTTGGTTCAGCGTGAAGAAAAAATGAGTACGGCTGTTTTTCCAAGTGTTGCAGTTCCACATGCTACCTGTAATTCGGTTAATGAAACTCAGATTGTACTTGGCATTAGTTCCAAAGGCGTTGATTTTGAAGATTTAAACAATTCTGGAAAAAGTGTAAAAGTGAATCTTGTCTTTCAAATACTTTTTGATGAAAATAATTCTGCAGAACATCTTCATGTTTTAAAAGATATTTTAGAACTGGTGAAAAATCCAAAATTTCTGGATAAGGTGCTCAAGTCAAAAAATGCAGAAGAAGTTTGTAAAATAATTCAGGGGAAATAATAATAAATTACTTTATGTAGATTTGTCCCTGAAAATTGATGAGTTTTTTTTAATCTGTAAACAGATTTTGCTGTAAACAGATTTAGAAACTTTGAATTTTATTTTATGGGTGGTTTTTATGATAACTGATAATCCTGAACTTGACGCTATAAATCATCTTCTTGAAATCGAAAAAAATGCTTCTATATTAGTGAACGAAGCTCATGTTGAATCTGATAAACGCATTTCACAGGCTCGTGCACAATTTTCTGCAAAATATAAAGAAAATCTTGAAAAAATAACAGAAGAATCAGAATCTGAATATAAAAATAAAATTGAATCAATTTCAAAAAAATATGATGACGATTTTGCTGAATATAAATCATCTTTAGAAAAAAAAGTGCAGAATAAAAAAGACTTTTCTGAATTGTTGGAAAAACTACTTTCGAATTAATTATCAGGAATAGCAGAATGGATAAGAAAAGTGCTGATGAATTTATTTTTGCCAAATTAAGCGGAAAGTTGAGAAAAAGTTTTACAGGCGAGCGTACAAAACTTCTTTTTGAACCAAAAAATCTTTCTGAATTGTGGACTTTGCTTTTTAACACTCCAGCTCCTCTTGTTCCTGAAACTATGCTTGCTCAAAAAATTGAAGCTCAGGCATATAATAATTTTTTTTCTGATTATACTGATTTTGTCAGTCTTTATGATAAACCAAGTCCTGTGATTATTGATTTGCTTTGTGAATATGAAGTTGAAAATCTGAAACTTGTGCTTGCAGCTCTTTGCAATGAAGAACAAAAAATGCCACCAATTGCCGATTTGCGGGGATTTACGCAGTGCAATTTTTCAAACTGGCCTGATATTGAAAAAATTACACAGAATACTCAGTTTGAATGGCTGAATAGTGTACCTGATATTCATCATATAAATCAGATTGATTTTAAACTGGATATTCAGGTGATAAAACATTTATGGAAATCTTTGGAGCATGAATCTGGCGAGATAAAAGCTGTTTTGGAAGATTTATTCTATACTGAATTTATCATCAAAAATGTTGTCTGGATGCTGCGTCTGAAACTTTTTTATAAAATGGATAATAATCAGATTGCAGATAAATTAATTTACGTTACTTCACGTGCTGATGAAAAAGACCCAGTTGCCGGTCCTGTAATTCATCTTTTAAATCTTCCTCTTGACGAATACGATGCTTGGAGTCATTGGAAATATCATGATTTACTTAATCCTTTTGAACCCGGCGTTCCTTGGAAAATAAATCCCCTTTGGATAGAAAAAAAGAATAGAGTAAAACTAACTCATAAGGCGATATCATATTTTCATCAATATCCTATGTCAGTTTGTACTCTTGTCACTTGGAATAAAATAAAAGATTATGAACTTTCGTGCATCAGAGCTGCGGTAGAAAGAATCCGGTTAAATATTGAGCCTTTTGAGGCGATGAAAACAGTTGGCATACCACAAGATGGAGGTGCAAATGGCAAAAACTACTAAAATGAAACTTTTGGAGCTGATGGTTTTAAAAGAAGATGTATCAGCTGTGATTGAATATATTGGAAAAAGAGAGTCGTTCCAGTTTCAATCAAAAGAAAATCAAAAGAAAAAATCTGATGGTGAACTTGCGCATAAAATCTCGAATGTTGACAGTCAACTTTATGATGAACTGTGCAATATTTACAAAGATTTAGGTTTTGAAGATAATAATTTTGATTTGAAAAAAAGTTCTATCCCTACGGACGAAGAAAGAAATCAGATTACAAAGTTGATTTCTGCATATCGTGATTTGCAGCAGAAAATTCAGGAAGAAAATGAAAATTTTACAAAAGTAGATGCTGCATACACAGAAGCAATGGCTTTTTCGAATCTGCAAGTTTCTTTTTCTGAACTTGATCATCTTTCTTTTTTGTCATTGAAAATTGGTAAAATTTCTGAAAGTGATTTTGATGTTCTCAAAAATGCGCTTGAAGGAACGGCTGTTGTTATTCCTCTTGGAAATGTAAAATCTCATATTCTTGTTGCTTCATCAAAGAAAAACCGTTTTGCACTTGATGCTGAACTAAAAAAAGTGCATTTTGTGGAAATGACTGTTCCTCAGGATTTTAAAGGCGTGCCGGAATCTGTTTTGGATGGTTTGAAAAATAAAAAATTTGAAGCTGAACAGATGCTTGAAGAACTGAAAACTGAAAAAGCAAATTTTGCTCAAACTCATAAAGAAAAACTTATCCGACTGATTAGTTCTCTGGCAATTGCAGTGCAGATTGAAAAGGTAAAGCAAAATCTTGAATCTACTGAATTGGTGTATAGAATTGCTGGTTGGATTCCTGCAAAAGAATGTGAATCTTATATGAAGGATTTGGATAATCTGACGGAAAGTAGAATTGCAATCAGAGCTTATGAACCATTTGAAGTTCCTGCAATTTTGTCAGGAAAAGAAGAAGTTCCTGTAAAACTGACTCACGGAAAATTTGTTCACAGTTTTGAAAGAATGATATTTTCTTACGGTTCTCCAGTTTATGGTACAATTGATCCGACTCCTTGGGTTGCACTGTTTTTCACTTTGCTGTTTGGAATTATGTTTGGTGACTGTGGACAGGGACTTGTTTTACTTCTCATGGGCATTTTGATGTCAAAAAAAGTGCTGGATATGGGAAAATGGAATCAATTTTCTCCAATTTTCATGGCAGTGGGAATTTCAAGTTCAATTATGGGGCTTTTGACAGGTGAGTTTTTTGGCACGGAAGAACTTTTGGAACCTTTTGCTCATTGGGTGACTGGTTTATTTGGAAAACCTCATGCACCGATTGTTAAACTCATGCCTTCAAGTGATCCTAAATCGATTTATGTGATGTTTGGTGTATTTGGTGTGGCTGTTGCAATTGGATTTGTTATCAATACTTGCGGTTTGATTATCAATATAATTAACAATATTATCAGAAAAAGATATGGCGAAGCACTTTTTGGAAAAAATGGTCTTGCAGGTGCAATTTTCTTCTGGTATGTAATAGCTCTTGTTCTGAGAATTGTTCTTTTGCATCATTCTCCTCAAATTTATGATTGGGTGATTATTGGTGTTTCTTTATTTTTTGCAGCATTTGCGGCTCCTTTTGAACGTCTTTTTGCTGGCGAAAAACCTTTACTTGAAAATGGTTTTGGAACTTATTTGATTTCAAGTATTGTAGAAGTAATCGAAGTTATTTCAGGTTATCTGTCGAATACTGTAAGTTTTGTGCGTGTTGGTGCTTTTGCCCTTTCTCATGCAGTTTTGAACTTTACGATTATGACTTTGACATCTCTTTGTGGTGGAAAAGGAACTGTTGGTGGTATTATTGTTATGATAATTGGTAATGCTTTAATTGTTGTGCTTGAAGGAATGATTGTTGCTATTCAGGTTGTACGACTCCAATATTATGAGTTTTTCAGTAAATTCTTTCATGAAACAGGAAAAGAATTTATTCCGTTTAAGTTTGAAATTGTGACATAATTATTAAAAAATTTGAAATTTGAAAGAAGTTTTAGTTTAAATGGGTTACAATTAATATGCGAGGAGCAGAGTTTTAATTTAATTTGTTAATTAATATTGTAAATAAAATAAAGAGGTTTGATATGAAAAAGAAGATTCTTAGTTTTTTAGTTTGTTTTGCAGGTTGTGCAAGTATTTTTGCTCAGGAAGCAGAAGCTGCAGCTCAATCATCAAGCGGTGCTGTAAAATATCTTGCAGCTGCAATTGCCGTAGGACTTGCATGTATTTCAGGTGGTATGGCTGTTGGAAAAATTGGTGCAGCAGCAATGGGTGCTATGAGTGAAAATCCTGAACTTTCAGGAAAAGCTCTTCCTTTTGTTGGTCTTGCTGAAGGTATTTGTCTTTGGGGAATGCTTGTAGCAGTTTTAATTCTGTTCATTTAATCGTTGTAAAAGTGAAATTTTATATTATCGGTGAACGGGAAATTGTCCTTGCTTTTAAACTGACTGGTATTGACGGCACAATTGCAGAATCACGAAATGAAGTTTTGGATGCTTTTAACAGAGTTACTGGTAAAGGCGGAATTGCAAATGTGCCTTCTGGCGAAATTCCAAGAATTTTGATTTTGACAGAACATGCTGCCAGTCAGATTGAAGCTGAGGAAATTGCCTGGCAGAAAACAGGAAATTATCCTCTTATTGTAGAAGTTCCAGGACTTGATGGTCATCTGAAAGGAAAAAAATCTTTGTCAGATGCCATAAAAGAAGCTATTGGAGTGGAAGTTTAAATTCGGAGGTTTAGAATGCAGGAATTGCGCTCAACTGATATTTTGGATAAAGAAATCCTGTCTGATTCCAGAAGAAAAGCTGAAAAGATTTTGAAAAATGCTGATTCAGAATGTAAGGAACTTCTGGACTCTTTAGACAGTGAAATTCAGAAAGCAAAATTAGAAAAGCAGGAAATTTATAATAAAAAAATCGATTCTTTTGAAAAAAATAAAAAAGTTTCTATTCCTCTTGAAAAGCAGCGTTTTAAAATCACTTTCATTGAAAATGCTGTCTTGCAGAATATTAATGAATATTTAAAATCCATTGATGACAGTAAAAAAATTACAATGCTCATTTCTCATCTCAAAAATTCTGATGAATTAAAAAAATCGGTGGGCGACCAAAAACTTACAGCTTTTTTCTATGGTTTTGATGAATCAGAAGTAAAAGCTCAGCTTTCAAAAAAAATTGGAAAACTTCTTGATAAATGTGAAAAGACTGAATTTGGAAAAACTGCTTATGAAAAAGATTTTGGATTTGAGAATCCTCAGGGAATTATTTTGGAAACGGAAGATAAAGCTTTCCGTGTTCGACTGACTTTTTCTGAAGTGTTTGAACAGATTCTTGATAAAAATAGAGAAGAGTTGACATCAACTTTGTTTGGAGGCGACTTATGATTGAAGGTAAAATTACAAGAATTTCAGGACCTATTGTTTATGCAGAAGGACTGGATGGTTGTGGTCTTTACGATGTAGTTGATGTTGGAAATAAAAAACTGATTGGAGAAATCATCCGCCAGAATAAAGGCAATGCTACAATTCAGGTTTACGAGGAAGATACCGGTATGAGTATTGGTGAACCTGTTGTTTCAACTCAAAGACCTCTTTCCTTGCGTCTTGGTCCTGGCGTTGTCGGAAATATTTATGACGGTATTCAGCGTCCTTTGCAGGCAATGTATGAAAATTCAGGTTCATTTCTGCTTCCAGGTGAAAGAACAAAACCTTTGGATGAAGAAAAAATCTGGCATTTTGAAGCTTTGAGTGATGTAAAAAAAGGTATGCCGATAAAGCCTGGTATTGTTTTAGGAACTGTAAAAGAAACTGAATCAATTACTGAAAAAATCATGGTTCCACCTTATGTGCGCGGACGTGTTTTAAAAGAGTTTAAAGGAACAGGCGATTATACTGTAAATGATATTATTGCCGTTACTGAACTTGATGAAGAAATCCAGCTTGCTCAATATTGGCCGGTGAGAAAACCTCGTCCTTATGCGCAAAAACTTGGTGTTACAGAACCTTTGATTACAGGTCAGAGAGTGATAGATGTGTTTTTTCCGCTTTCAAAAGGTGGAACGGCAGCAATTCCTGGCGGTTTTGGAACAGGAAAAACAATGACTCAGCATGCGATTGCAAAATGGTGCGATGCCGATTTGATTGTTTACATCGGCTGCGGTGAACGCGGAAATGAAATGACTGAAGTTTTGACAGAATTTCCAGAATTGATTGACCCGAGAACTGGAAGATCAATTATGGAAAGAACTATTTTGATTGCAAATACTTCAAATATGCCAGTTGCAGCACGTGAAGTTTCCCTTTATTCTGGAATTACCTTAGCTGAATATTTCCGTGATATGGGTATGCATGTTGCAATTATGGCAGATTCTACATCGCGTTGGGCAGAAGCATTGCGCGAACTTTCTGGCCGTATGGAAGAAATGCCGGCAGAAGAAGGTTTTCCGGCTTATCTGCCAACAAGACTTGCTTCATTTTATGAAAGGGCTGGTCGTGTTATTTCACTTGAAGGACAGGAAGGTTCAGTTTCTGTAATTGGTGCTGTTTCTCCTCCAGGCGGTGACTTTTCAGAACCGGTAACTCAGCATACAAAACGATTTATCAGATGTTTCTGGGCTTTGGACAGAGAACTTGCAAATGCACGACATTACCCTGCAATTGGATGGATAGATTCTTATTCAGAATATGCTGATGAAGTAAAAGACTGGTGGACTGTTCATAATCCTTTGTGGGAAACATTGCGAATGGATGCTATTAACCTTTTGAAAAATGAAAATCGTCTTCAGCAGATTGTTCGTTTGATTGGTCCTGATGCATTGCCTGATAGTGAAAGACTTGTTTTGAAAGTTGCAGAGATGATTAAAAATGGATTTTTGCAGCAAAATGCTTTTGATGATATTGATATGTACTGTTCTTCTGCAAAACAGATTGCCATCCTGGAATTGATGATGGAATTTTACAAACGCGCGCTTGCAGTTATAAAAGCAGGTGCTCCAATTGGTCAGGTAACAAAAATTCCTGCCTGCGATGAAATTGTCAGAATCAAAATGGTTTATAAAAATGAAGAATTGGACAAAATTCAGGAAGTAAAAAACAGACTTGACATGCAGATGAGCGAAATTGAACATATGTATTCAGGAAGGTAATTGTTTATGAAAGGAACAGAATATAGAGGAGTAACTTCGGTTGACGGACCAATTGTTGTTTTAAAAAGGACAGAAAATGTTTTTTACAATGAAACTGTCTGTGTGCGCGACCGTTTTGGTGAGAAAAGAATTGGAAAGATTGTTGACATTTCACAGGATGCAGTTGTTGTGCAGATTTTTGGTTCAACAATCGGACTTGACCTTGATGAAGTTACCTTTGAGTTTCTTGATCAGCCGCTTGAACTGAGAGTTGGGGAAGGTCTTTTGGGACGTGTTTTCAATGGACTTGGTGAACCTATTGACGGTTTTCCGCAGATTATCAGTTCAGAAAAGAGGAACGTGAACGGAAATCCTATGAATCCTTATGCGAGAATTTATCCACGTGATTTTATTCAGACGGGAATTTCTGCAATTGATGGAATGAATTCACTTGTTCGCGGACAAAAACTTCCTATTTTTTCTGGAAACGGACTTCCTCATAACAAACTTGCAGCTCAAATCATCAGGCAGGCAAAATTACGAAATAGTGATGAAAAATTTGTAATGGTTTTTGCCGGAATGGGCATTAAATATGATGTTGCAAAATTCTTTGTTGACACTTTTGAAGCTTCTGGCGTTTTGTCAAATGTTGTAATGTTCCAGTCGCTTGCAGATGCACCATCCATTGAACGAATTGTAACACCGCGTTGTGCATTAACTGCCGCTGAATATCTTGCTTTTGAAAAAGGAATGCATGTTCTTGTTGTTATGACAGACATGACAAACTATTGTGAAGCATTGCGTGAAATTTCTACTACAAGAGGTGAAGTTCCAGGACGAAAAGGATATCCAGGTTATCTTTATTCTGATTTAGCTGAACTTTATGAAAGAGCAGGTCGAGTAAAAGGAAGTGAAGGTTCTATCACTCAGATTCCGATTTTAACAATGCCAAATGATGATATTTCCCACCCGATTCCTGATTTAACAGGATATATTACTGAAGGTCAGATAGTTTTGGGACGTGAACTTTTCCAGGAAGGAATTTATCCTCCTGTTTCTGGTTTACCATCACTCTCGCGTTTGATGAAAGATGGAATTGGTGAAAAAATGACCCGAGAAGACCATGCAAATGTTTCTAGTCAACTTTTTGCATCATATTCAAAAGTTAAAAGCATTCGAAATCTTGCAGCAATTATTGGCGAAGAAGAATTAAGTGAACTTGACCATAAATATCTTGTTTTTGGAAACAGAATGGAAAAAGAATTTTTAAACCAGGGTGAATTCGAAGAACGCACGATTGAACAGACTTTGGATTTGGGTTGGGAAATATTAAAAGAACTTCCGCGTGAAGAACTTACACGAATAAATCCTGAGCTTATAAAAAAATATATGGGCGAATAGCGGAAAATTATGGCAAAACTTAATATAGCACCAACAAAATCTAATCTTCTGGCAATGAAAGAACAGCTTGCAGTTTCCACTAACGGTTATGAGTTGCTGGAAGAAAAGCGTGAAATTCTTGTGCGCGAGCTTATGCATCTTGTGGAAAAAGTAAAACTTTTAGAAAAACAGATGGATAAAGCTGTAAATCAGGCATATCCAGCGTTTAAACGTATGCTTATGGTTGACGGTGCAGACCAGATTCAACGTCTTTCTCATGGAATTCATTATGATTTTCATATGAATGAAAAAAAAGTGACAATCGGTGGTATGGGATTTTCTTCTATAGATGTGGAATTACCACAGCAGGAATTGTTTTATTCATTCAATGGAACTGATGCCAACACTGATGATACTGTCAGCAAATTTTTTGATTTGCTTTCTATTCTTACGCAGATGGCTTCCATCAGAACGATTGTCTGGCGCCTTGCAGATGAAGTAAAAAAAACACAGCGTCGTGTAAATGCTTTAGATAAAATGATTATTCCGCAGACTACAGAAACAAAAGCTTATATCGAAAGTGTTTTGGAAGAACGCGAAAGAGAAAATGTATTTGTTTTGAAAGCATTAAAGAAAAAAAATGGCTCAAAATAATAAGGAATTTAATCATTTTCAAAAAAAATTGATTTCATGAAAAAATTATTTCATACTTTGAAAAAATAAGTGTTATAATATATATATGGCGAAAACATTTTTTAAAAAAATCATTGTAGCGATAAATGGAAATCAGTCCTCAATTCATGCGGCTATGTATGCAATAATGATGGCTAGAGTTTATCATTTGAGTGTAAAATTTGTTTATGTTGTAGACACTGCTACTATCAAATATCTGACTATGAACCGTTTTCTGCTGTCGGAAGAAAGGATAGATTTTGAAGAAAAGTTAAAAATCGACGGAACTCATTATCTTGATTATATAGAAAGACTTGCAGTTTCAAAAGGACTTGAAGTGGAAAAAGAGCTCCGAAGTGGCGGCGTTTTTACTGAAATTATAAAAGCTGCAGAAGAGTATGATGCCGATTTGATTTTGTTAGGCGGCACAGAAAAAGATGAAGCAAGAACTGATTATCGAAAACCTGTTTTATCAAGAGATCAGAATGAAGTTCTGGCAAATTCAAAATGTCCTGTTTTGATTGTGCAAAAAGACGGAATAGAAGCAGAGTTTAAAATTTTTTAGCGAGGTTTCCGGTAAAGCTTTGATTTTTTCAGAAATGTGTGGGATTTATGAAAGATTTTTATAAGATTCTTGGAGTCAGGCAAAATGCGACGCTTGCGGAAATAAAAAGAGCGTATAGAGAAAAGGCAAAACTGTTTCATCCTGATACTGCAGGTAAAGACGCAAATCATGCCAGATTTAATGATGTTGTGCAGGCGTACAGAGTTTTGTCGGATGCACGGCAACGAAACATTTTTGATGAATCTTTTTTTGTAAAAATCAAGAAAACCAGGTCAGACTACGATAGTTTTGATTATTACAAATGGCTTTCGGCGCGAAATGATGATGAAAGCAGAGCAAAATTCATTTTTTATACGCTCATGCATCACAAAGAAGATGAAGCTGTTGCCGAGTTCAAAAGAATGCAGTCTTCTAATCCTGATTTTTCTTTAAAAGACTGGTTTACAAGAGAAGATTTTATGGATTACGGATATATTCTTGCTGAGGAACTTGTTATTCGTGGTGAATATTATGATGCAATTCTTCTTCTTGAACAGATAATCAAAATGGAATATTCGTATACTTATTTTTACATTTTTTTTCCTGAAGTTATTGATTTTACTATGAATATTTTGAAAAAAAATATTGATGGTGTGATTTCAGACGAACTTGCACTTGATGTTTATGAGCGTGCGCTTGATTTAAATCTTGGACGAAGTGCAGATTCTTTTTTTCTGCGAAAGATGAGTGAAGAATATCTGCGCATAGGGGATGAAGCAACGGCACAAATCTGTTTTAATGAATCTGAAAAATTGAAATATTGACGTAAAATCATCGTATTTTTAATTTATTTCCGGATTTTCGATTGTAAACCGTGGCAAGGATAGTAGGGACACCGAAGGTGGCCACTGGACTGAGCGAAGCGAAGGAAGCGGCTGGAGCGATAGCGAAATCCCGAATAGCCTGTTTTTTGCGAAGCAAAAAGCCACCCAAAATATAAAAATAAAAAAACTCGATATTTGATCTTTTAGTTTTTCGATATAATTGCTTTTTTTTTAGATAAGTGGTATTGTTTTTTGTACGAGGGCGTTGAGTTTTCACGCGATTAAAATGATACATTTAAAGACAATCGAACAAATTAACGAAATTAGAAAAGTCTGTCATATTACGGCAGACATGTTTAATGAACTGATTCCAAAAATTAAAGCAGGCCTTTCAACTTATCAAATAGACAAGATGTTTGAAGATTATATTGTTTCATATGGCGGAAAACCTGCATGGTGGCGCGAAGAATTTCCTGGTTCTGTGTGTATAAGTATAAATGAAGAAGTTATTCATGGACTTCCTTCCAAGAAACGCATCATAAAAGATGGTGATCTAGTGAGTCTTGATGTTGGAATTGATTTGAATGGATATATAAGTGATACAACTCATTCTTTATTGATTGGAAAAGTAAAACCTGAAGTAGCAAAACTTAAAAAAGTGACAGAAGAATGTCTGCAGGCTGGAATTGCTGCGTGTGTTGTTGGAAACAGGATAAGTGATATTTCAAATGCCGTTTATGAAATTGCGGTGAAAAATGGTTATGGCGTTGTTTATGATTATACTGGTCATGGAGTGGGACTGGATGTTCATGAAGAACCAAGTGTGCCAAACTGTCCTTCACGTGGTGGAAATCCTAGAATTAAGCCTGGAATGGTACTTGCAATTGAACCTATGATTAATATGGGTGTGCCTGATGTAAAGGTTTTAAAAGACGGATGGACTGTCGTGACTGAAGATGGAAGTGTGAGTTGTCATGAAGAACATACTGTTGCTGTTTTTGAAGATCATACCGAAGTTTTGACAGATTTGAATTACAAAAACAACTGAAAATTTGAAAACTTCGATTGGGAAAAAATCCCCCCTTTATCCTCATTTTTTATAAAAAACAAAAAATTATAACGATTTTTGTTACCTTTTATTTGATTTGTAGTTATATTTTAAAACGAAGTAAAAAACAATTCGCGAAATTTTGTTATTTTCAGTTTTTCTTTTCTGGTTTTAGAAAATCAGAATGGATTAAATTTATAAGTGTGCGTTGCAGACTTCATTTTTAACTGCACATTCTCATTACATTGCGAGTGTGCGTAAAAAAGTCAGATTGGAAGTTGAAACTTCCTCATTGACTTTTTATAGGAGAAAATATGAAAAAATTGTTGAAAAAAATTGTATGTTTATCTTTATTCATTTCGATGGGATTTAGCATTTTTGCTCAATCTTCAAAAAAAGTTTCAAACGAAGATTTAAAAGTTGTTGAATCTTTGCAGAATACATTCCGTTCTATCAGTCAGACTTTACTTCCTTCAGTTGTTGAAGTAGATGTTACTGAAACACAAACTGTTTCAAATCCTTTTGGCAGAATGTCAGATCCTTTTGAATATTTCTTCGGATTCCCATTCGGCGGCAGCGGAAATTCTAAAGATAAAGACAAAGAAAATGATAAAAACAAAGATTTTGAACTTGAAAGAAGCGGGCTTGGTTCTGGTGTAATCGTCCGAAAAACTGGAAATACATATTATGTCATGACAAATAATCATGTTGCTGGAAATGCAAAAAAAATTGTGATTAAACTTAATGATGGTCGTGAATTTGAAGGAAAACTTGTTGGTGCAGATGATAGAATTGATATTGCTCTTGTTTCATTCGAATCAAAAGATTCATCAATTCCAGTTGCGGTTTTAGGTGATTCTGATAAAGTGCAGCCAGGTGATATTTGTATGGCATTTGGTGCTCCTTTAGGCTACAGTCAGTCAGTAACTCAGGGAATTGTAAGTGCCGTTGACCGCTCGGAAAATCAGATGTCTTCAATGAGTAATTTTATTCAAACTGATGCTGCCATAAATCAGGGAAACTCAGGCGGACCTTTAGTAAATATTTATGGTGAAGTTATTGGAATCAATACTTGGATTGCTTCGGCTTCTGGTGGTTCTGTGGGACTTGGTTTTGCAATTCCTATCAATAATGTAAAAAATGCAATCGATTCATTTATTAAAAATGGAAAGATTATTTATGGCTGGGTTGGAGTAACTTTGCTTGAAGTTTCAGAAGATTTCAAAAAAGATTTGGGAGTTGAAGGTCTGGATGGTTCTTTTGTTTCTTCTGTTGTGCTTGATTCTCCAGCTTACAAAGCAGGAATTAAACCTGGAGATTATATTGTCAGTTTGAATTCAAAGAAAGTAAAGGATTCAAATCAGCTTGTTCGTGAAATAGGATATTTTGAAGCTGGTTCTACAGCAACAATTGGCGTTATGCGTGGCGGAAAACGCATTCCTGATATGACTGTCAAAGTTGAAGAACGTGCTACAGCTCAGGAAATGCAGAAACTTAGTTCATGGCCTGGATTTATTGCACAACCATTGACTGATTCACTTCGTGAAAAACTTGGAGTAAAAGACAAGAAAGTTCGTGGCGTTGTGATTAGTAATATAGAAGAAAAATCACCAGCTGCAAGTTTGCGTTTGCAAGATGGCGATATTATCACAGCAGTAAATGGAAAACCTGTAAAAAATCTTGCAGAATTCTACAGCGAATTGGCAAATGCAACAAAATCAATCAATTTTGATGTATACAGCAATGGCGGAACAATTACAACAGGAAGTTTTAAATTGTAAAACACACTTTTGAATAGAGCGCAGTTTCGTAGATAAAAAAATATTATTGAGATAAGCTGTTTTTATAAATATGAATCACCTTGGTTATCTTGGGTAACTGGGGTGATTTTTTTTAACTTTGGTTATTTTCGTTGACACCTTGGTTAATTTTTTTGACACCTTGGTTTTATTTCATGACACTTTGGTTAATTTTTTTGACACCTTGGTTAATTTTATGACACTTTGGTTTTATTTCATGACACTTTGGTTTTTTTTGAAATTTCCTATTGCCATTTGTGAATATGCATATATAATGCAATCAAGTTACGTAACAAAAAAATGTATAGGAGATACACAATGAAAAAACAAATTATTTTGTTAATTGCAGTATTAATTTCTTGTTTATTAATAAGTTGCGATTTTTCTTCTATAAGGCAATTAAAACTGGATAGTTATTATTTTACAAAAACTGAACCTTTTGAATGGGATAAAGATTATGTTTTAGCAGCAACGAACTTTCCCCCTCAAATTCAAATATGGGATCCCCAAACAAATAAGATGGTTCATAAATTTTCTTTGTGTGAAAATGAGGAAAAATGGGGGAAAGGAAGTAAACGTTCTTTAGTTATGTATGATTTATTTGCTCATGATGGAATAATTTGGTTTGTTGGAGTTGGAATATCAGATTCATTAGTCAGACTTGAATGTAAGACTGGTGAATTTAAATTTATACCTTTAGATATATCTCCTTACGAAGTATCTCTTATGCCAAAGTATGATAATGGAAAAGATGCTGTTTTTGTTGCAAGTGCTTCTTATCCGCAAAAAGGAATTTCGATTAGAATTTTAGATATGCAAGGAAATGTCATTCAAAAAAACGATATATCCTATGCAGATGAATATCTAGATTTACGAACAACGTTAAGTAAGTATTATGATAATGAAAATTATTATACAATAGTCAGTAAAGAAGAGGATTTGAATAAAAACAGTACGGATATTTTTAAAGTGCTGCAATTGACTAATACTGAAAATACAACTGTCTTTAATATTCCGAAAGAAAAAATTATACAAGAAGACATAATTAATAATGCGTTTGGAAAAAAAATACAACGTTTTTCATATTCTCCGATGCTTCTTTTATATAATAATGCATCCAAAAACCGATTTATGGAACTATCTGTTCAGGATTTAGACTATCGGGAAAATGAAAAAGATTATATTCGGTTTTTATATAAAGTTAATTCATTATTAGATTTTGATTTTGAATATACAGGGATTTATTATGACGAAGCAGATGCAAAATCATTTTGGTCGGTAGAAGAATATGGAGATAATATTTATATTACAGGGAAACAGTTATGTTTAATTCCTGAAAAAGAGCATATTGATGGTTTGGAAGTTGCAATGTATTCAAAGAATGGCGGAAAGCCTATAAAAACAGTTCCATTATTATATGCTAATAGAGTCTATTGTGAAATGAAAGATGATTGTGCATGGTTTTCGAAAGATGTTTATTCACAAGATATCAATACATTTGAATGGGATTGTTCAGACAAAACAGGAATATATAAACTGGATTATAAAAATCAAAAAGTATATGAATATTCACCAGACGGAACTTGTTTAGAAATTGAATGGAAAGATTGTAACTAGAATTTAAAAAAACAGGGTTTTGAAACTGCTCTTTTTCACAAAAAGGGATAAAATAAGACTCTGTTTTTTTCAAAAATAATGTATACGGTTTGCAGAAGAGTAAAAAAAATTGTATAATAAAAAATATGTACAGACTCTACGTAGAAAGAAAGCCTGGTTTTGATAACGAGGCAAAAAGTTATTTAACACAGATTAATGGTTTTTTGGGAATTTCGGGTGTAACCGCAGTTCGTTATTTTAATCGCTATGATATTGAAAATGTGACAGAAGAAGTTGCAAAAATTTCTGCAACAAGAATTTTTTCTGAACCACAAAGTGATTTTGTTACTTTTGAAAATCTTCCGCAGATTGAAGGTAAACAGATTGTTTGGGAATATCTTCCGGGGCAATATGATCAGCGTGCTGATAGTGCTCAGCAATGTCTTTCTTTGCTTCGTGCAGGTCTTAAAGATGTAAAAACAAATTCTGAACCTCCTGTTGTACGTTGTGCAAAAATAGTTTTTCTCAGCGGTGATGTTTCTGATGATGAACTTACTAAAATAAAAAATTATCTTATAAATCCAGTTGATTCTCGTTTGACTGATGATACAAAACCAGAAACTTTAAAAATGCAGATTACAAATCCTGATGATATTCCTGTTGTCGAAGGTTTTATCAAAATGGATGATGCAGCTCTTGAAGATTACCGCAATAAAATGGGACTTGCGATGGATCATGCTGACATCAAATTCCTGCAGGATTATTTTATTGGTGAAGGTCGTGACCCTGTCGAAACTGAAATCCGCGTTTTGGATACTTATTGGTCTGATCACTGCCGTCATACAACTTTCTTGACAGAATTAAAAGATATAAAAATCGAAAAAGGTCCTTATTCAAAACTTTTTGAAAAATCCCTGAAAAATTATACAAAAATGCGTACAGATTTGTATGCAGGACGTACCGATAAACCTGTTTGCCTTATGGATATGGCTGTAATCGGTATGAAATATCTAAAAAAACACGGCATGCTTGAGGATATGGAAGTATCTGAAGAAAATAATGCCTGCTCTGTTTATATTGATGTGCATTATACTGCTGATGAAAACGGAAACCCTCTAGCAAAAGATGATCCAAAAGCTACTGAACGCTGGCTTATGATGTTCAAAAATGAAACGCACAATCATCCTACAGAAATTGAACCTTTTGGTGGTGCTGCAACTTGTCTTGGCGGTGCAATTCGAGATCCTCTTTCTGGTCGTTCTTGGGTTTATCAGTCAATGAGAATTACTGGTGCAGCTGATCCTACCGTTCCTTTGAATGAAACAAAAAAAGGTAAACTTCCTCAGATGAAACTTTGTCGTGAATCAGCACAAGGATTTTCTTCTTATGGTAATCAGATTGGATTGACAACTGGTCAAGTTCAAGAAATTTATCATCCTGGATATGTTGCAAAACGTATGGAACTTGGTGCTGTTATTGCTGCTGCTCCTGTGGATACAGTTATCCGCGAGCGTCCTGAACCTGGTGATATTATCATTCTTCTTGGTGGTGGAACTGGTCGTGATGGTATTGGCGGTGCAACTGGTTCTTCAAAAGTGCATACTGAAAAATCTGTTACAACTGCTGCTGCTGAAGTACAAAAAGGAAATGCAGTTGAAGAAAGAAAAATTCAGCGACTTTTCCGCAATAAAGATGTAAGTTTGATGATTCGCCGCTGTAATGACTTTGGTGCGGGTGGCGTTTCTGTTGCAATTGGAGAACTTGCTCCTGGTCTTGAAATCGACCTTGACAAAGTTCCTAAAAAATACGAAGGTCTGAATGGAACTGAGCTTGCAATTTCTGAAAGTCAGGAACGAATGGCCGTAGTTGTGCGTAAAGCTGATGTTGAACGTTTTATTGAAGCTGCACAAAACGAAAACTTAAATGCCGTTGTTGTTGCGGAAGTTACAGATACAAATCGTCTTGTAATGAAATGGCGTGGTAAAACTATTGTTGATATAGGAAGAGAATTCCTTGATGCGGCAGGCGCTCATCATGAAGCAAATGCATTGATTGAAAGTCCTGCTGAACCTGAAAAATCTCCTGTTTTAAATCCTTTGGAAAGTGTTAGTGAAAAACTTAACAAAGAAGTAAAATGCAAAGGTTGTGTAAGAAATAATTTACAATCAGCATGGCTTGCAAATATGAATGATTTGGCTTGCTGCAGTCAGCGTGGTCTTGGGGAACGTTTCGATGGTTCTATTGGTGCTTCCTCAGTATTGTTCCCTTATGGAGGAAAATATCAGAATACTCCAGAAGCTGGTATGTCTGCAAAAATCCCAGTTGTTTCTCCTCGTGAAACTTCAACTGTAAGTTTGATGACTTATGGATTTGACCCAAGAATTGGAAACTGGTCGCCATGGCACGGTTCAAAAATTGCGGTTTTATCTTCTCTTGCAAAAATTTCCTGTCTTGGAGGAAAAGCCCGCAGTTCAAGATTAAGTTTTCAGGAATTCTTTGGACGTGCTGTAAACGAAAAACGATGGGGATATCCAGCTGCTGCTTTGCTTGGTTCTGTTGACGCTCAGGTGGAATCAGGATGTGCTTCAATTGGCGGAAAAGATTCAATGTCTGGAACTTTTGAGGATATTAATGTTCCTCATACCCTGGTAAGTTTTGCTGTTACTCATGACGAAGTTTCAAATGTAGTAAGTGGAGCTTTCAAATCTAATGGTAACAATATTTATATGGTAAGTGTTCCATATTCTGATAAACTTGAACCTGATTACAAAACTTTCCTTGAGAATTCTGATGTAATTTATGATTTGAATAATGCTGGCAAAATTAAAGCAATGTATCCAGTTGGACCTGGCGGTATTGCCGAAAGCCTTACAAAAATGGCAATGGGTAATATGATTGGTGCAAAGATTGACTGTAAAGCTGTAAATAAAGCTTATGAATCAACTGTCGGAAAATATTGTTCTACACGGGGAGTTGAAGCTTTATTTATCCCGATTTATGGTAATATTTTGATTGAAACTGATCAGGATTTATCAAAAGCTGGATTCAAAAAAGGTACAGTTGCAAAAATTGGTGAAACAATTCAAGAACGATTAATCAAAGTTGAAAACGTGACAATCAATAAAATTACAAATGATTGTGTCGAAATTGATTTAAATGATTGTGTAAATTCATGGGAAGATAAATTAAAAGAAGTTTATCCTCCTGTTTCTGGATATCCTTTGCAGGACAAACTTCCAGAATGGGCAACTTCAGTTCATAAATCTTTGAGTGATATTAGAAAAGCTCCTGCATTTGTGCAGCCAAAAGCCCAGCCAAAAGTTCTGCTTCCTGTATTCCCAGGCACAAACTGTGAATTTGATATGGCAAGGGCATTTAATCTTGCTGGTGCAAATACAAAAATTGTAGTTTTGCGAAATAAAAATCCTGATGTGCTTGCAGAAAGCCTGTTGGAATTGGAAAAAGAACTTAAAGATACTCAAATTCTGGCTCTTTCTGGTGGATTTAGTGCTGGTGATGAACCTGATGGATCTGCAAAATTCATCGCAAACGTTTTGAAAGCTGGAAACATCAGTGAAGAAGTGATGAATCTTTTGAAAAAACGTGATGGTCTTGTTCTTGGTATTTGTAATGGATTCCAGGCTCTTGTAAAAACAGGTCTTGCAATGTACGGTGAAATTGTTGATATGAAAGATGATATGCCAACTTTGACTTACAACAGAATTGGACGTCATATTTCAAGAATTGTCCGCACAAGAATTGTTTCTGCTGCTTCTCCTTGGGCTATGCATCCTAGTGTAATTGATGAAAGAAATCACTTGATTGCAATAAGTCATGGTGAAGGTCGCTTTGTTGTTGACCCTGTGACTGCACAGAAACTTTTTGAGAATGGTCAGGTTTTCAGTCAATATGTTGATGAATTTGGAGTTCCTGCAATTAATGAGCCAGACAATCCAAATGGTTCTGCTTTTGCAATAGAAGGAATTACTTCTCCAGATGGTCATGTTTTGGGTAAAATGGGACATAATGAGCGTGGAATCGGTATGGCAGAAAATGGAGCAAGTCTTGATTTGTTCAAAAATGTTGGTGGAAATCCTTTGACAAATCAAAATGAATCAACTTGTGAAAATATTTTTGCTGCTGGAGTTGCTTACTTTACAAAGTAACGCCAGAAATAAAACAATGCACGAGTAATGAAAATTTTGTGTTGAAAGAATTTTTTTACCCGTGCCTTGAGTTTTTTGAATCATTCTGTAAATTTGTCTTGAAACACAAATTTTGTTTGTCTGAGTTCAAAAAACTCATTATTTTACTGTCTGCTGATCGCAGACTGATTTTATGGAAGGAAAATGAAAAAAATTATTTATACTTTGTCTCTTTTTTTTGTGATGGGACTTTTGTTTACTGGGTGTAGCAAAAATAGTGCAGATGAAAAAGGGATTTTTTATTCAATGGAAGATGCTTTTTCAGATGCTAAAAAGAAAAATCAAAATGTTCTTGTTATTGTAACATCAAATGGCGATGATGAATTGAGCGCGTCATTTGTTGATAATGTTATTAATGATGCAAACTTCAAATCAGATGTTTCATCAAAATATACAGTTCTTCACATGGATTTTTCAGAAGCTACTTTTAAAAAAACAGTTGTAAATCCAGAGGATGATAAAAAAACTCAGGATAAAGCTGAAAAATTTGCAAATCTTATGCAGGAAAATGCAAAATATGCAAGCAAACTTTACGTTCAGACAACACCTGCAGCTTTTCTTTTGACAAAAGAAAATTATTTTATTTCGGAACTTGATTTGTCTCAAAAAGTTGAATCTTTGCAGGATTTTATCAAAATGATTGATGAACAAAGTGAAACAATTGCTAAAGTAAATCAAATGGTGGAAGCTGCAAAAAAAGGAAATTCTTCTGAAAAAATTGCTGCAATAGACGAACTTTATGAATATACACAAATGATGTACCGTTCATTTTTGTCAGATTTAGTTTTTGAAGTTATTAATCTGGATAAAAACAATGAATCTGGTCTGCTCAGTAAATACCTTTTGACTTCAGCAGATATTACAAGTTCTGAATATTTCCTGCAGGGAAATGTTGATGCTGCTGTAAAAGGTTATCTTGACATTTGTCAGAATGAATATTTGTTGCCGGAACATAAACAGCAGGCTTATTATCTTGCAGCATACATCATGCTTATGACAGGTTCAAATGATTATGATGAATGTCTAAAACTGATAGATGAATCAATAGCTGTTGCTCCTGAAACAGACAGTGCAAGATCTATCAAAAATATGCGTGATTATTTGACAAATTCAATAATGACTGCTGAATAAACTTCTGGAGGTTTACATACAACATGGACGAATACCCCTCGCATGTACTGGTTATAATTCTGATTATTTTAATTGTCCTTTCAATGCTCTTTTCTATTTCTGAAAGTGCCTTTTTAGGAATGAATAAGCTTCGCCTTAGGATTTTGAGAAAAAATAAAAACAAACGTGCTCAAATCGCAGGAAAACTTTTGGAAAGAAAAGAACATTTAATCAATTCTCTTTTAGTATCAAACGATTTAGTGAATATTCTCCTTTCTTCTATTTTGACTGCCATCGCTTTGGAAGTTTTTGGTGAAAAAGGAGTTGGAATTGCAACGCTCGCTGCCACTGTTCTTTTATTGATTTTCGGTGAGATTACGCCAAAAACAATTTCTACGCGTTGTCCGGATAAAATTGCCTATGCTCTTGCTCCGTTTGTAAAATTCATCACAATAATTATGTTTCCGATAGTTGCAGTGGTGACTTTTATTTCCAGAGTTTTTCTGCGTCTTTTTGGCATAAAGACGAAACAAAAAAAACAGTCATATACAGAAGAAGAAATAAAAACTTTTTTTGATATGAGTACGGAAAGCGGAATTATCGATAAAAGCGAAAATAAAATGATGAACCAGGTGTTTAAGTTTTCAGATTTGGAAGCACAGAACATCATGGTTCCTCGAACAAGAATTCGGGCTGTTTCAGAGAACGCAACATATAGTGATATTATTGAAGCGTCTCAGCGTTTCGGTTTTACGCGGTTTCCTGTTTTTAGAGATTCTATCGATGACATTGTCGGAATCATCTATATAAAAGATTTGCTCAGATTTAAAGAAAATCCTGAAAGTTTTGAAATAAAAAAAGTGATGAAACCTCCGATTTTTATTCTTGGTACAAAAAAAATGTCAGAACTTCAGGAGATTTTGTTTGAAAATCATCAGGCTGTTGCAATTGTTGTAGATGAATATTCTGGGACAGACGGAATTGTTACTGAAAAAGACATTACGCGGGAAATTTTTGCGTTTGACGAAGAAACTGCTTTACGTGGAAAAGTTTTTGATTATGATGAAATTGAAAATAAAACTGATTTTGAAGTAAACGGTTCTGTTCTGCTTCGTGATTTAAAACAGGAACTTCATGTAAATTTTGAATCTGAAATCAATGAAACTATTGGCGGCTGGCTTTGTGAAAAACTGGACAGAATGCCTGTAAATGATGATTGTGTTACATTTGAAGGCTGGAATTTTACAATCAAAAAGATGATGAATCGTCACGTTGAAACAGTTCAACTTACAAAACTGGAGCAGGAAGAAAGCGAAGAGGAGGCAGATTATGAATAGTATTCTTACTTTTGTAATTTTAATCATTCTGATAATCCTTGTAGGCTTTTTTTCTTCATCAGAAACTGCATATCTTTCTCTGCCAAAACTGAAAGTGCGGAGCATGGTAGAAGAAAGAAAACCTTATGCTAAAATAGTTGCAAAATTAAAATCCAATATGGATAAACTTTTGACAACTGTTCTGATTGGAACAAACTTTTTGAATTCTTTAGCATCTGCAATTGCTACAGCACTTGCCATTGAATTTCTTGGTTCAAAAGGAAGTGCAATTGCTCCATTTGTGACAGCATTTTTTATTACAGTATTTGGTCAAATTATGCCGAAAACTGTTGCTTCGCTTTATCCTGAAAATATGGCAAGTTTTAGTTCTGTGCCGCTTTCACTCTTGGAAAAAATATTTTTTCCTGTCATCTGGCTTTTTGAGAGGCTTTCTCATTGTGTTGTATTTTTTGCAGAAAAAATGATAAAAAATGACGGATCTATCGTGACTGAAGAAGAACTTAAAACTCTAATTGATGTTGGTTCAAACGAAGGAACTATAGAAAAGGATGAAAGTGAACTTTTAAATAAAATCATCAAATTTAATAATCTTTCAATTAATGATGTTATGAAACATCGTTCAGTTGTGAGCATGATAAGTGTTGATGCAACTTACAAAGAAGTGGAGCAGGAGTTTTTGAAATCAGGTTTTTCTACATTGACAGTGTACAGTGGATTTAAAGAAAATGTTGTTGGTGTTTTAAATTATAAAAAACTTCTTTTTGATTCTCACAATGATGATTTACAGAAAGGGTATGCAGAAAGAAACATGTCCAAAGTGATGTTTGTGCCGGGAACGCTTTCTTTATTTGAAGTTTTACAGAAATTTCGTCATGATGAACATAAATTTGCAGTTGTTCTTGATGAACAGGGACAGACCCAGGGAATTATTACAATAGAAGATATTATGAAACTTGTTTTCAAAAATATGTCTGATGAAAATTCTTATGATGATAAACCTGCAGAAGATAAAATTGAACCTGTTTCATATAATACTTTCATTGTACAAGGAGATATGAAAATCGATGATGTAAACGAAATTCTTGGACTCAAACTCGAATCAGAAGAAATGAACACTGTGGGAGGCTGGCTTTTGGAACAGTTTGGCTACCTTCCTTCCGAACAGAATGTTTTTGTCAAAGATAATAACGTTTTTACAGTAGAAGAAATTTTCCAAAGGAGAATAAGAAAAATAAAAATCAAAAAATGCTGATTTTTGATAGAAAAAAACGGCAGATTGGTTAGTGGGCACATTCGAATATGATAAAGATTAAGATATTTCAATGTGCCACAGTTTTTAAGCTTTATATTGAAAAACAGTATCCCAAAGAAATCTGCCATAAAAATCGTGAAGTTCCACCTTGACAGCTTTTATCGATTGTCCAGTATGTAGGAGTGTAATTTCCATTTTCATCAGTATACCGGAAATAGTCATTTCCTTTTGACACTGGAATGTATTGCAAAAATCCTTGAACAAAAATTTTATGATGTTTTTGAATGCTGTAACTGAGATTTAAACTTGACTGTAACTGATAACTCCATGGCATCAAATCCATAAAATGTGTTTTTCTTATGTGATGTTTGTCTAAAGCATTTATATTTGATGTATAAGGACTTATTAGAAATTCTCCGTCAATTTTAAGATTAAATAAAACTGGTGAGATAAGTTTTATGCCAACCAAAAATGCATTAGTCTCTTGAAAATATGAAATCACATTCCCTGAAAACTCTATTTTTTGCCAGTTTTCTTTTTTGTATTTTCTATAACCATCAAAACCATCAAAACCTAAATATTCATAATTATATGCAACAAATGGTGTGATTGTAATTTTAAGTGGTAAACAAAAATTATATCCAATCTTTACAAAAATATTTCTGTAAGAATTTAAAAAGTTATCATGGATGGAATAATTTGTTAATTCTGTACCATTTAACCAGTCATAATCTTGCATATTGCCGCTGGGAGTAGATGGAAAACCAAAACCTGCACCAAGATTAAAATATGCATATTTAAACAGAGTTAAATCTACTGAGGCTGAAACAATCGGAACATTTTTTACATCCCAATCGAGGCAACTCAAAACATCATCTGTGTTATGGGAAGCGGGAGCAAAAACATATTCTGAGATTGAACCGTTGAGTAAAGAAATATTTGCTTTTGCATCAACTGAAATTATCTTATTCTGTGCAAAAGTAAAACTTGTAATCAATAGTATAAATAATGTGAAAAAAGCTTTTTTATTCATTTTATTGCTCCAATGGATCAGGTCCAAATATTTTTGCAAGTTGTTTTCGTGTTGCATCCATATCTTTTTGATAGTCTGCTATAAAACTTACTTTTTCGCCAGTTGAAGGATGTGAAAATTCAATTTTGTAAGCATGAAGAGCCAGTCTTTTTAAAAGAGGTCGTTCTTCAAATTCATCACCATTCCATCTTTTTTTTATTTCACTAAGTCGAACTGGTTTTTGATTTCCTCCATACAGCGGATCACACACAATGCTGAATCCGTTTGCTGCAAGATGAACTCTAATTTGATGAGTGCGACCTGTTTTTGGACGACATTCTATCCATGAATAAGGACCACAATTCCCAATCAGATGAAAATCCGTGACTGAAAGTTTTCCAAATTTTTTATTTACAACAGTGCGGTGAAGAGCATCTCCATCTGGTTCAAGTTTTAAATCAACATGTAAATCTTCCCACAGAGGATGTCCATAAACTAATGCATGATAAGTTTTAAGAACTTCTCGGTTTTCAAACTGCATGGAAAGTGAACGTTGTGCTTGTGGATTGCGTGCATAGACAATTAATCCAGAAGTATCCTTGTCGATTCTGTGAACGGCATACAGTTTTCCAAATTCTTTTGAAGCAAGAAGATCAAGACGAGGAGCATCAGGATTGTATCTGTCTTGAGCAATCAAAAGTCCGCTTCTTTTATTTAAAACAACTATATCATCATCAGAAAAAATTACTTTGTAATCAATATTTTTTTCAGCCATTTTCAAATTATATCAAAAAAAAAGATTATTGAAAACTGAAAGATGAAAAAAGTTTAACCAAAAAGTGCAACAAAATATCGTACCAAAAAAGGTTAAACAAGTGCATGTTTCTGCCAGCGGCGGCTTTTCCATCGAAGGAGCATGACTATGCCGCGAGTAGTTTCGTCTGTTCCAATGCTCAGCCAAAATCCAACAAGTCCAAGTCCGCATTTTAATCCAAGAATGTAACTTCCTAAAACCATAATGCACCAGTTGGAAAATATTCCGTAAAAAACTGGAAACTTTACATCACCTGCACCTTTTAACGCTCCTACATAAATCAGATTGAGCGTTCTACCGAATTCTATATAAATAGAATAAACTAATAGAGTGCTTACAAGAGAAATAACTTCAGGAATAGTTGTAAATGCTCTGATAACTGGTTTTTTGATAATAATTGCAAGTGTGATAAGTATCATGGAACAAGTAGTTGCAATCAGCTGATATTTATATACTTTTTTGTAAGCAATGTCATTTTGTTTTGCTCCGACAAAATATCCAGTTTTGATTTGAGTTGCATTTCCCATTGCAACAGCAACTGCAAAAACAAACCTTACAATCGTTTGAACATACACTTGTGCCGACATTGCATAAGTTCCGAGTGTTGAAATCATTGCCATAATCACAATCTGACTTACATTGTAAGAAAGACTTTCTCCAGCTGTGGGAAGTCCTACGCTCAAAATAGTTTTGTAAGTGCTGAATGGAACTTTAAATATTCCTTTAAAAGAAAATTCTACATCTTCTTTTTGTTTTATAAAAATAAAAAATAAAATGCACGAAACAAGCATGGAAAATCCTGAAGCAAAAGCTACTCCTCGTACACCAAAAACAGGAAGCCCGAACCAGCCGTAAAGTGAAATTGCATTTCCCAAAACATTAACTACATTTGCCACAACAGAAACGATCATTGCCTGATTTGTGTGTCCATAACTTCGAAGAATTGCTCCCTGCAGAAGACTAAAACCTGAAAAGAAGCAGAAACATCCGCCGTAAATAATAAAATATTCAATTGCAAAAGTGCGGACAGATTCTTCAAGCGAGTAACACATTAAAAGTGGTTTTGTAAAGGCAAAAACAATGCTCATTATTATGATTGAAAGAATAAAAAGCATTACCGAACTTGCCTGTGCAATATAATTCAGTTCTTTTTTTGATTTTTGGGCACCAAGATATTGAGCCAGAACAATTGTGCAGCCTGTACCGATAACAGAAAAAAGAAGATTTAAGAAAAAAGCATATTGTGATACGAGTCCAACTGCTGCCACTGCATCATTGCTGTAAGAACTGAGCATAAATGTATCTGCTGATGATACAAGTATGCGCATAAATTGTTCCATTGCAATTGGAAAAGTAAGTTTAAACATTGGTAATGATCCGCGATTTTTTTGTGAACTCATAATAATTACTCCCGAAGTTCTGTCATAAAAACTTTGATATATTGTAGTGAAATGCAAAACTTATGCAAGATAGTAAAGGATAGATTTTTTAACTTAGTAAAAACAGGGACAGACCTTGATAAAGGCGTTTATTTATAGAAGAAATTGATATTGAATGAAAACTGTTTTTCTGTTAAAATCTTTATGTAAAAATACTTGCGATGATTCTGCATATTTTTACTGCAATTTGTATGATTGTAATTTTTCTTTTTTTTGGTCGCGATGATTCTGCGGCAAGGAAGTTACCATGAACATTGTAGTTATGGGTGCCCAGTGGGGTGATGAAGGTAAAGGTAAAATTGTTGATTACCTTGCACAAGATGCTAAATATGTAGTTCGTTTTGCCGGTGGTGCGAATGCTGGTCACACAATTGTTGTTGACGGCAAAAAATATGCACTCCATCAGGTTCCTTCTGGAATTCTTTATCCTGAAAAGTCTGTTTTTCTTGGTTCTGGTATGGTTATTGACCCAGAAGCTCTTTTTAAAGAACTTCAGATGCTCAAAGATAACGGAATTGATTGGGAAGGTCGTGTTTTTATTTCTGACCGTGCTCATTTAACTCTTCCTGGCTACAGAGAAATGGATAAATCTCGTGATGCTGCACGTAAACGTCCTATTGGTACTACAGGTCGTGGTATTGGTACTACTTATTCTATGAAATCTGAACGCGATGGTATTCGTGTTGCTGATTTGGATTGGGATGAAAAATGGAATGATTTGGACGATGCTGATAAAAAATTCCTCGAACAATACAAAGAGCAGCTCATTTCTATGCGTGTAAATATTGCTGCAAAAATGTTCGAATATCGAAACGAGAATATTTTGTTTGAAGGTGCACAGGGGGCTATGCTCGATATTGATTCGGGAACTTATCCTTATGTTTCTTCTGGAGCATCAGGTTCTTATGGCGCAGCTTCTGGTGCTGGAATTGGTCCTAAAGCTTTGGATAAAATTTATGGTGTTTTCAAGGCTTATGAAACTCGTGTAGGAAATGGTCCTATGCCTTCTGAATTCAATGCTGAAACTGAAGGTGAACTTTGTGATTATGTCCGCAAGACTGGTAATGAATTTGGTGTTACAACTGGTCGACCACGTCGCTGCGGTTATCTTGATTTAGTTGCTCTTCGTTATGCATGTCATGTAAATTCTATTGATAATCTTGTTTTAACTCATCTTGATATTTATGATGATATGAATGAGATTGAAGCTTGTGTTGCTTATGATATCGACGGTCAGATTGTGACAGATTTCCCAGCTTCTATTCCTGATTTGAATAAAGCAAAACCTGTTTTGCAGAAATTTGCTGGCTGGAAACAAGCTATTACATCATGTACTTCTTATGATCAGCTTCCAAAAAATGCAAAAGAATATATTGAATATATCGAAGATTTTACTGGTACAAAAGTAGGCATTGTTTCTGTTGGTGCAGACAGAAATCAAACTTTTGTTCGTGAAAAAATCTGGAAATAATTTTATAAGTTATTAATCAAAAACAAGGACAAACGGAAATATGATAAAAAAGCTGACATTTGCATTTATTTCTATTTTGTTTGTCCTTGCTTTTTCTTGCACTTCATCTTCTAATCTACAAAGCAAAAAAAATCAGAATAATCAAAATAAAGAAATTCAGCAGAACGAAATTCAGAATATTGAAAAGCAAAATGGTGAATGTGCGAATGTTGAGTTGACGAAAACTGAAATTCAGAAAGATAAAGTTCAGGAAAATGAACTGCAGCTAAAAAAAAATCAGAAAGTTGAAGTTCAGAAAACTGAAACAGAAACTGTTGATTCTAGCAAGAATACCCAAAAAAATCAGAATATTCCTACAAATGATGAAATTGAACTGCTTTTTGCCGGTGACATTATGGCTCACTCCCATAATTATCATATTTCATCTTTTGACAAAATCTGGCGTGATGTAAAACATTTGATTGATGGAAATGATTTTGCTTTTGCAAATATTGAATCTCCGGTTGATACTACAAAACCTGTTTCTAATTATCCGAATTTCAATATGCCGCAAAATTATGTTCAGGCGGCTGTAGATGCAGGCTTTAATGTTTTTTCACTTTGCAATAATCATTCAAATGATCAGTATTTAGAAGGAATAAAGGAAACGTTAAAAACTGTTGACAGAATTTGTGAGCAGGCTTCAAAAAAAGAAAATCCGAGTGCGCTTTATTTTTCAGGACTGAAAAATTCAAAGGAAAGTGAATTTTCTTATAATCTTATAGAAAAAAATGGTTGGAAAATTCTTTTTTTGCCAGTGACCGAACTTTTAAATCGTCCAGATTTTTCGGATTATATAAATTTTATAAAAACTGATGATGCTTCCAGAAAAAAATTCCTTGATTATGTAAAAAAACTCAGAGAAAGTAATCCCTGTACGGTTTTTATTCTGTCAATTCATACTTCTGAACCTGAATATACGAGAAATGTAACAAAACGTCAGGAAAAATTTTATAAAGATTTGATTAATAATGGAGTGGATATTATTTGGGCAAATCATGCGCATATTATCAAAAACCGCAAAATTATTGTGGACACAAATGGAAATAGTGATAAACTGATTATGTATGCAAATGGGAATACTGTCAGCGGTCAGAGACGAAATCCCGATTTAACTTCAAAAAATCCAGATGGAGAGAGGGATAATACTGGAGATGGCCTTTTTTACAAGGTGACTTTAAAAAAAGAAAACAACGGTTCTGTAAAAATTAAAAAATGTGAACCGATTTTAATAACTACTTACATTAATACTGCAAGTGAGTTTGTGTTAAAACCACTAAATCAGGATTTTGTAAACTATCTTTACAGTGTGCCTCGCACAAATTGGGCAAAATATATTGAACGCCGCATTATTATCAATCAAGAGGCAACAAAGGATTTAATAGAATGGCAATAGATTATAAAGAATTACCAGTTTATGCACAAAAACAGAAAATATTAGAATGTCTGGAAAGTAATCAGGTTGTGATTGTGGAAAGTCCGACTGGTTCAGGAAAAACTACGCAGATTCCTGTAATCCTGTATGAAGCTGGTTATACAACAAATGGAATAATTGGTGTAACGCAGCCAAGAAGAATTGCAGCTTTGAGCGTGAGTGAATTTATTTCAAAGCAGATGAATACCCCTTATCCTGGACTTGTGGGTTACAAGATGCGTTTCGAAGATGTCACAAATGGTGATACAAAAATCAAAATCATGACAGATGGAATTTTATTGCAGGAAATGAAACTTGACCCATGGCTCAGCAAATACAGTGTCTTGATGATTGATGAAGCGCATGAAAGAAGTTTGAATATTGATTTTGTTCTGGGACTTGTAAAGCGTGTTTTAAAAGAAAGAAAAGATTTTCACGTGATTGTCAGTTCTGCAACTATGAATACTAAAGTTTTCAGTGAATATTTTGATGATGCGCCGATTGTTTCTATTGACACTGTAACTTATCCAGTTTCTGTTGTGTACGATCCTGTTGAAGGCGGAACAACCACTTTAACTGATGTGGGTGAAGAAAAACTTTTGACTAAAATTTATAATACTGTTGACAGAGTTTTGGATAATGATGAAGACGGTTCTATTTTGATTTTTCTCCCTGGCGAAAAAACTATTAAAGACTGTGTTGATAAACTTGTTCATTCTCCAATCGGCAGAAAACTTCATATCGTTCCGCTCTATGGCCGCCTTGCAAAAGAGGAGCAGGAACTTGTTTTTGAACCTGCACCAGAAAATAAAAAGAAAATAGTAATTTCCACAAATATTGCTGAAACTTCCGTTACAATAAGCGATGTTACGACTGTGATTGACAGCGGATTGTGCAAAATGAATTTTTATAATCCAAAAAACTTTACTTCCAGTTTGAATGAAACTGTCGTTTCCAAAGCTTCATGCAATCAAAGGAAGGGAAGAGCAGGCCGTACACACAGTGGAACTTGTTATCGTCTTTATTCCAGAACTGATTTTGAAACGCGTCCAGAATATACAACTGAAGAAATCTATCGAACTGATTTGAGTGAAGTTGTTCTCAGAATGTCCGAACTTGGAATTACAGATTTTTATGATTTTGACTTTATTTCTAATCCTGGTGAAATTGGAATCATTGGTGCTGTCGATACTCTTAAAAATCTAGGTGCGCTCGAAGATGATAATACTCTTTCGGATATCGGAAATCTTATGGTACAATTTCCGCTGGAACCTAGAATCAGCAGAATAATTGTAGAATCTGTTCTGCATTATCCTGATGTAATCGATAAAACTCTGACGGCGACTTCCTTTTTATCCACAAATTCTCCTTTTTTACTTCCCCAGAATGAAGAGATGGAAGCAAGAAAAGCACATCATAGATTTCAGGATATGCAGGGAGATTTTGTAACTTATTTGAATCTTTACAATGCCTTTTTGCAGACTGATAATCGTGAGAAATTTTGCAAAAAAAATTATCTTGATTTGAGGGTAATGCTTGAAATTGAAAATATTAAAGAACAGTTGACTCAAATTGTGCGTGAAAAACTTGGCATTCCGGTGATGGAAAATAAAGGTGATATGTCTGATTATTTATGCTGCATTGCAGCCGGTATGATTCAGTTTGTATGCGTTCGGACAGGTCGTGAATCTTATCACAGTTTAACTGCTGACCATATCTGCATTCATCCGGGAAGCGTAATGTTTAGACAAAATCCTGTTTTCATTGTTGCAGGTGAAATTGTCAGAACCAGCAGGGTTTTTGCAATGAGTGTTTCGCCTTTAACAAGACCAATGCTTGATAGAATAAATCCAAATCTGTACGAAAGACTTATGGCTTGCAAAACTTCTAAACTCAAGGAAAAAGAAAATGTGCGTGCCAGACTTTTTGAAAATTATTCTGAAAAATCAAAAAGAAAAGGTTCAAAACTTACAGAAGGTGAAAAGAAAATCAAAAAACAGCAGGAAATTATTGCAAAAAAAGGCAGAGATGAATCTTTTAGTTTTGGATCTTATCTTTTTGAAACAAAAAAAATCAATGGAAAAAAGACTGCTGTTTTGCCTCTTGAGCAGTTTAAACAGGCTGTAAAAGAGGAAAATAATAAAGAAAAAATCAAAGCTTGCAATAATCTGCGTGGAAAAATTGTTACAAATGATAACGGAACTATGCTTTGCGGTGAAAAACTTTCGCTTATCATTGATATTATAAAAACTGTTGATTTAAATCCAGTTTCTGAAAAAAGTTGGAATCGTCATCTGAATGTAAATATTTTCGATGCTGTAGGAAAAGAACAGCTGATTGATTCTTTGTGTTTTATTCTGCGCACTGCAATGGCGAAACAAAAAAGCAGGGAATATGGGTTTATCTGTCTGTTTACAGATGGTCGGGGAAATTATTGGTTTAAAGTTTCCCGTGGATTTTCTACAGCCTTAATGGAAAGTCATTCAAGTCTGGAAGTTTTAATAGAAGAGAATATTGATTTTTCAAACGAAGAAAAACATGAAATCAATAAGGCTCTTGCTCTTGTAAATAATTTTTATAAATAAAAACAAAAAAAACTCAAACAGGTGAAAATTGCTGTTTGAGTTTTTTTATGGAACTTTATATTTCCATTATAAATCATTTTATTTGTTGCGGATTATAATATTTATCGTCCACAGCACTGTTTGTATTTTTTACCGCTTCCACAAGGACATGGATCATTTCTGCCGACTTTTGGCATTGTTCTTCTTACAGTTATGTTATCGCCCTGTGACCTTTGGTTTGTGGCACTATTTACAGCCTGTCTTCTAGCCATATCTCCGTTGAAACTTGAGCGAGCTGCATTTTGAGAATTTACTGCAGCTGATTGCTGGGCAAAACTAGAAGCACTTTCATTGTGCTGAGCATTCACATTATTCATCTGTTGTTTTTGAGCTTCAATCATGCGTTTTCGTTGTTCTGCTGCTTCTGGAGAAAGCTGAATTCGCACTTTGAATACTCTTGACATTACAGTGTGTCTAATAGCAGAAAGCATTTCATCAAAAATGTTAAAACCATCGATTTTGTATTCTGTTAATGGATTTTTTGAACCGTAAGAACGAAGTGCTACTGCTTCCCTTAATCCTTCCAAAGTTTCCAGCTGGTCGAGCCATTTTTTATCGATAATCTGAACATATTGATAACGAATAAACATATTCAAGTTTTCTTTGCCGGCTAAAGCTTCTTTTTCTGTAATATCATTTTGCAATGCAGCAATTACACCATCGCGAGTCATGTTTTCAACAGGAAGCTGGAGTCCAAAAATATTTTTGATATTTTCATTTAATTCTGCAAAAGGAACATTTGAGTTTTTGTTATGTTTTGCTTCATATTCATAGTTGTCAAAAAGATTTTCAACTTCTTCTTTCGCATTGTTCATTACTCGAACTGATAATTCATTGTCAGAGAGAATCTGATCACGCTGATTGTAAATTACAGTTCTCTGTTCATTCAAAACATCATCATAATCAAGAAGGTGCTTACGGATTTCAAAGTTTCTGTCTTCAACTTTCTGCTGTGCTTTTTCAATTCCCTTGTTGAGCCAAGGATGGTCAATTGGTTCTCCTGGCTGCATACCGATTCTCTGCATCATAATTTTCATGCGTTCACCGCCGAAAAGACGCATTAAATCATCATCCATTGAAATGTAGAATTTCGAGCGTCCTGGATCTCCCTGACGACCTGAACGACCGCGAAGCTGATTATCGATACGACGTGATTCATGTCTTTCTGTACCGATTACATACAAACCGCCGAGAGAACGAACTTCTTCGTAGTCTTTTTTCCAGTTTTCTTTTTCAACTGCAAGAGCTGCTTTGTATTGTTCTTCTGTTGCATTTGTGCCAGCTTTTTTCCTTGCGCGGAATTCAGGTGAACCACCCAGTTTAATATCAGTACCACGACCAGCCATGTTTGTTGCAATCGTTACTGAACCTTTTGCTCCGGCTTCTGCAATAATAAGGGCTTCACGTGCATGATTTTTTGCATTTAAAACTTCATGACGGATTCCTTTTCTAGTTAAAATTGCTGACAGATGTTCAGATTTTTCTACTGAAACTGTACCTACAAGAACAGGTTGTCCTTTGTCATGTGCAACTTTTATTTCATTTGCAATTGCTTCCCATTTATCTGCTTCATTCAAATAAACTTCATCATTTTCATCGATGCGGGCAACCGGTAGGTTAGTTGGAATTGCAACTACATCAAGATTATAGATTTTATTAAATTCGACAGCTTCTGTTGCGGCTGTACCTGTCATTCCCGAAAGTTTATCATACATGCGGAAGAAGTTTTGGAATGTAATTGTTGCCATTGTTCTGTTTCGCTGAGCAATCCTGATATGTTCTTTTGCTTCGATTGCCTGGTGTAAACCGTCGGAATATCGTCTTCCTTCAAGAACACGTCCTGTAAATTCATCGATGATTTCAACTTTTCCGTCGCGAACAAGATAATCAACATCATTGTGGAAAAGAAGATGAGCGCGCAATGCCTGAGTAAAATAATGTGTATATTCAAAGTTTTCTTCATCTTCCAAAGAACCTGTAATAAGATTATGTTTGTGAAGAATATCATTGATATGGAGCATACCTTTATCAGTAAAAGATACGCGTTTTGATTTTTCATCGATAGTGTAGTCACCCTCAATTTTTGCACGTTCTTCAGGTGTCATCATTGTTTCATCAGGATATTCTCCTGTTTTTGGGTCTTTTTGAACTTCTTTTAGTTCACCGACATATTTATCAACTTCGTGATATTTGTAAGTATCATCTTCGCCGGCACCAGAAATGATAAGTGGAGTTCTCGCTTCATCTATCAAAATGGAGTCAATTTCATCGACAATACAATATGAAAAACCGCGCTGAACTTTATCTTTTAAATCGATTTTCATATTATCACGAAGATAGTCAAAACCAAATTCATTATTTGTTCCATAAGTAATGTCGCAGTTGTAAGAAACTTTTCTTGTTTCATTATCCATATTGGAAAGAATTGAGCCGACTGTACATCCAAGGTAATCAAAAACAGGGCGCATCGTGTCAGCATCTCGTTCTGCAAGGTAATCGTTTACTGTAACTATGTGAACACCTTTTCCTGTAAGAGAGTTTAAATACGCAGCAATTACAGCAACAAGTGTTTTTCCTTCACCTGTTTTCATTTCTGTAATGCGACCTTTGTGAAGGTTTATTGCACCCATAATCTGTACATCAAAAGCACGTTCATTGCGCACTCTAAATGCTGCTTCTCTTACAAGAGCAAAGGCCTGTGGTAAAATATCATCAAGAGTTTTTCCAGAAGCAAGCTCTTCTTTAAATTTTTTTGTTTGTTCTGGAAACTCTTCCGGTGGTAAAGATTTTGCCCATTCTTCCTGTGCATTTACAGCATCAAGAATTGGTTTTAATGCTTTGACATCACGGTCGTTTTGTGAGCCAAATATTGCAGTAAGAATTTTATCAAGTAACATGAAATTTTCCTTTTTTTAAAATGATTTAATTATTATATATGAATATGATAAAATTTACTATATAAATATGCATTCCGGCAAGTATTTTTTTTTTGAAAAACCGGCAAAGGGTATGGAGCAACGCGAAGCGGCCACTAGACTGAGCGAAGTGAAACGAAGCGAGGGAAGCGGCTGACCGTTAGGGAATTGCGGAACACCCTGGTTTTGCGAAGTGAAACGAAGCAAAATGCCTGTGATTTTGCCTGTGATTTTGATTGAAATTTGTAGAAGTAATTTATATAATTATTTTAATATGAATAAAAATTTTTTTGCTGCGACAATTTTCTTCTTTATATTTTTGGGATTTATTTCCTGTTCTAAAAATGAAACAATTCAATCTATCAGTGAAGATGAACTTTTTCAGATTTCTTATGGCAAATTTTCGCAGCAATTGAGCGTTAATGATTTAAATAACAGTGGAGAAGTGCGATATGGAATTGCCATGCAGGACGGTTTTTTTTACATTGTAAACGGTGAAGCTCAAAAAATAATGGAATTGAATTCTTATGGCGATTTATTGTCTTTATTTTATAATGAAGATTCACAGACTGCAAGATTAATAGAAAATTCCAAACGGCCGGAAGAATGTGTGCGCCACGAAATTTCTTATCCTTTTGAATATCCTGGAAGTATTGCTGTAGATTCAAATAAAAATATTTATGCTGTAAGTTCCATTCCTAAAGACAGGCAGGAACAAAGTGAAGACGGTTCGATGCTTTTTTGTCAGACTGTTTTGCGAATGTCGCGCGATGGTTCAAATATAGAGTACATTGGGCAGCAAGGACCTGGAGGAACTCCTTTTCCATATATTAAACGCGTTTTTACAACAACAAAAGATGAACTTGTCGTAATAAGTGTTTCTACAGAAGGAAAAATGGCTTATTGGTTTACAAAAGAAGGTTTTTTGAAGTTTATGATTCCAATTTCCAAAAACACAATTCCTTTGATTAAAAAGCAGAATGAACAGTCTGAAATTTTCCTTTCTATAGAGAATGTTGTGCCTGATCCAGTAAATTATAAACTTTATGTTCAAGTTGATTATTATTCGACATATTTTGATGAAGATTCTAAGGTTCAGTCAGGAATTAATTATATTCAAACACTTTTGTATCCTTTTGATATAGAAACTGGAGTTTATGAAAATCCACTTACAATTCCTGCTTACGAAGAATCTGTTGTATCTGATTATAGTAAACTCACTTATCGCATTCCGTATGATTTTTTGGGAGTTACAAAAAGCGGATGGAAATTTTTTATTGTAAAGACCGAATCTGGTTTTAATATAGAAATGCTTCAGAGTGAAAATCAGAGAATTTTGCGCCGCCAGTTCAAAGTGGATCATAATAAAATTATTTTTGATTCAATGGCTTTATCACTCGATGGAATAATAACGGCTTTATATCTTGAAAAAGAGTTTGCAAGAGTTGTATGGTACAGAACCGACAGTCTTATTGACGCAATTGTAAAGAATTAGTTTTAGGACGGTTTGATGTTTGAAGATACGCAGGAGTCTTATCCAGATGATAAATCTGAAAAAGAGTTGAAGTTTTATTACAATCGGGAAAAAAGAATTGCAAATGCTCCTCAAATCGTTCAGGATTATTACAATGGCAAAATGAAACCTGTCCGCGGAATAAAAATTTTTTTTCAGAAACAGAATATCTGGATTCTTTTTGCTTTGATTCTTTTTGTTGGAGCTGCATGGGTTTATTCAGGCCTTAATTCTACCCGTGCTTACGGAAAAATTGATGGTGTGAATTTTGAACTTCAGGCTTTTTCTTTTGAACAGCATATTTATGCAACTGTCAAAACTTTCCGCACAAAAAAAAATCAGGAAAAATATGAAAAAAACGGAGAAAAATACAAACCTGCAAAAGTTGAAGTAGAGTTTTTTTCAATTGAACAGAATAATCAGGTGAGTGATAAATCTTTTTCTTCTATTATATTTGAAAACAATGAAGAATATATTCGTGCAAAATTTACGGATTTTGATATAATAAGGGTTGATGCAATTGTGAAACTAAATGATAAACAAATTGAACTTTCAGGAGTGGTAAAAAAATAAGTTATGAGCAGATCGATAGCGTGTATAGATTACAGAGATGGAAAAGTGTTTATTGCAAAACGTCAGATGAAAGGCGATATGGGAGGAAGATGGGAATTCCCTGGTGGAAAAATTGACGGAAATGAAGATTTTGAAACTGCAATTAAACGCGAAATGATGGAAGAATTTGGAGTGGATGTTACAGTCGGTCGGCATATTACAAACACAACATTTTTTCATAAAGATAAGGAATGTTTTTTGGATGCTTTTGAGGTTCATTTTCCTCATGATGGAAATCAAATTCCTTTTATGCTTACTGAACATACTGAATACAAATGGGAAAACATTGAAAATATTCCAAATCTGTTTTTTGTTGATTCAGATTTGGCAATCTATGATGATGTAAAAAAATGGTGTACAAAATGACAAAAAACTTCAATAAAATTGTAAATATTAAAATAAAATCTTCTTTTAAAAGTTTGCAATTGTTCCGCATCCAGTGGATTTCAAGTTTGATATTACTATTATTTTCATTTTTGATTATTGGTTGTGCCAAAAAAGATGAAACTGAAATCATTTTAGATAACAGTGAACCTTTGGCTCTTGCTCCAGATGTTCAATGGGCTGTAGTGAGTGAACCTTATGCGGCATTTAAAGAATCAAAAGACTGGAGTGCATCTGTAATCGGGCATTGCAGAAAAGGTGATGTTCTGCAGGTAAAAGGAAAATCTTTGGATTCAAAAAATGAAGTATGGTATTATTTTGAACAAGGCTGGCTTCCTTCTAGTTCAGTTTTAGTTTATAACAATCGATTAAAAGCACAGAAAATTTCAAATCAGAGCGAAAAACAATTTTAAGACAAAAAAAATATTTTATAACCGAAATACATAAAAAAGGGCAGATGATGTCAAAAATTAATATAATTGCAGAGATTGGAACTTCACACGAAGGTTCAATTCAAAAAGCAAAACAACTTGTGGATGCAGCTGTGGAAAGTGGCGCTGATACTGTAAAGTTTCAGTGGGTTTATGCAGACGAAATTCTTCATCCCGATACTGGATTTGTGCAGCTTCCTACTGGAAAAATTCCATTGTATCAAAGATTTTGCGAGCTTGAATGTACTTCTGATTTTTACAACGAATTACATGATTATGTTCATAAAAAGGGAGCAAAATTCTGCTGTTCTCCATTTGGAATAAAAAGCCTTGAGCAGCTGCTTTCAATCAATCCTGATTTTGTGAAAATTGCAAGTCCTGAGTTAAATCATTTAAAAATGCTCAAAAAGCTTGCAGCATATCGTGAAAATCAGAAAAAAAAATCACAATCTGTTGTTCCTGTAATTCTTTCAAGCGGAGTTTCAAAGCTTTCTGATATTCAAGATGCTGTTGAATTGCTTGGCACTGAAAATGTTCAGCTTCTTCATTGCATTACCAGTTATCCGGCACCAGAAAGTGAATATAATTTAAAAGTTATAGAAAATCTAAAAAATATTTTTGGAATCGAATGTGGTGTTAGTGATCATAGTCTAGATCCGATTCTTGTTCCTGTTTTGAGTGTTTTATGTGGTGGAACTATTATAGAAAAACACATCACTTTGAGTAGAAAAACTGATGGATTAGATGATCCTGTTGCCTTGGAACCAGAACAGTTTGCTCTGATGGTTCACGCTGTTCATCAAACAGAAACATCACTTAATCATTATGGAAAAGAAATTGGTTTTAAGCGTGCCGTTGAACAGCTTTTTGAACAATTTGGACAAAAAAAAGTTTATGAGTGTCTTGGTGATGGAGTAAAACGTCTTGCCACATCAGAAATAAAAAACTATAATCGAACAAACAGAAGTCTTCATTATTTGCGGGATATGAAATGCGGCGAAACTGTTCGGGAATCTGATATTGCAATTTTGAGAACAGAAAAAGTCCTTTCAGTTGGCGCAAGTCCAAAGTTTTTTGACTTATTGATTGGAAAAAAACTGACGAAATCTGTTAAAAATGGCGAAGGTGTTCAGTTAGAACATTTTTTGTCTGAATAGACGCGGCTAAATATTTTTTTTGATTAAATGAACTGTGATACATATAAATGTATTGCTCAGGTGCGAAGTTTTAACAGGAGTAATTATGAAAACAAATGCATTAAAAGGAATGAAAGATATTTTACCTCAGGAACAGCGGATGCGCGATTTTGTGCAGTCAAAAATTCTTGAAACGTATAAATCAAGTGGTTTTGAACGCATTTCCACACCAATTCTTGAAGATTCAGAAAATCTTGATAAATCAGATGGTGGCGACAATCTTAATCTCATTTTTAAAGTATTAAAACGCGGTGATAAACTTGAAGCTGCACTTGCAAAACCAAATCCAGCAGATAAAGATTTATCTGATATGGGATTGCGTTATGATTTGACATTGCCGCTTACAAGATTTTTTTCAGCAAACAGAAATGAACTGTGTTTTCCATTTAAAGTAATTCAAACTGACAGAGTATATCGTGCAGAACGTCCTCAAAAAGGTAGAATGCGGGAATTTGTTCAGTGTGATATTGATATTCTTGGGGATTCAAGTGTAAACGCCGAAGTGGAATTGATTGATGTAACTGCAAATGCCATGTTATCAATCGGCTTCAAAGATTTTTATATTAATATTAATGACAGACGTATTCTTCGAAATATGCTTAAAACAATGGGATTTTTGCCAGAATCAATTGATTCAGTTTGTATTACTTTTGATAAACTTGATAAAATTGGTGCTGAAGGTGTAAAAGCTGAACTTCAGGAAAAACAGTTTGACCAAAAAGCAATTGATTCGCTTGTTGAATTCATTCAGCAGGGAGAAATCTCTCTTGACAATGTTATTTCCAGATGTTCAGATGCAAATATCGGTGATGATTTGAAATATATAATTCAGACTGCTAAAAAAGTTTCAGGCGGAAAATATGATGTAAAGTATTGTCCTAATCTTGTGCGCGGTCAGGGATATTATACAGGTGCTGTTTTTGAAATTGCAAGTCCTTTGTTCAGCGGAGCAATTGGTGGTGGCGGCCGATATGACAATTTGATTGGAAAGTTTACAGGTCAGAATATTCCGGCTGTTGGCTTTAGTATCGGTTTTGAACGAATTTGCAGCATCCTTTTGGAACAGAATTATCAGATTCCTGGAGCAAAAGAACGCTGTGCATTACTTTATGATGATTCAGTCGATTTTGCTGACATTATGAATAAAGCTGAAACTTTGCGAAAAGACTACAACGTTGCTGTTTTCAGAAAAGCAAAAAAAATGGGACCTCAATTTGATATGCTTGAAAAACAGGGATTTACAAAATTTGCCGTATTAAAAGATGGGCAGGTTGTTTTAAAATAAATCAAAAAAAACTGTTTGTTTAATCACATAAAAATCACACATTTGTTGAAATCAAAAAAGACTGCTGATAAATGTGTGATTTTTTTTGATTTTTTTATTTTTCTGAAATTTCTGGGAGATTTTTTTCTTTAAATGCTTTTTTCATCAAAACAGGAACAACCATCGATGACACAATTATCAAAAGAATTACCGATGAAAAATATTTTGAATCTATCAGTCCCACTGCAAGACCTTTGCTTGCAACTATAAGTGCAACTTCTCCGCGAACCATCATTCCAAGTCCAATCTGATAACTTTCTTTCCATGTAAAACCAAGAAGTTTAGAAATTCCACCGCATCCGATAATTTTTGAAATGCAGCCGATAATCACAAATGCAATCGAAAATAAAAGTAAACTTGCATTAAATCCTGAAAGATTTGTTTTTAAACCAATGCTTGCAAAGAAAATCGGGCTGAAAAGCATGTAACCGTTAATATCAATCTTTGATTCCATGTAAGAAGCATCACTTAAATTACACAAAACAATTCCTGCAATATAAGCACCTGTAATATCAGCAATACCAAAAAATTTTTCAGCACAGAATGCAAAAATAAATGAAAGTCCAAGAGCATAGATTGGAATTCTTCTTGAACGCGGATGTCTCAAATCATACCATCTGAAAAGTCTGTAAACGATAAATCCTACAATAATAGCACATGCAAAAAACGCAAGAGTTTTAAGAATAATGCCAATATATCCGCCTTTTCCAGTGCTTACGCCCAAAACAATTGTCAATACGATAATTCCAATGACATCGTCGATAATGGCAGAAGAAATAATAGTTTGTCCGACATCGCTTTTGATTTTGCCAAGTTCCTTTAAAACTGCTACGGAAATGCTTACTGATGTGGCAGTCAAAATAGTTCCTACAAAAACAGATTTAAAAAATTCCTGCGTTCCAAAACCATCAAAACCCCAAAAACACAAAGCCATGACGGTTCCCATTAACAAAGGAACAAAAACACCACAACAAGCTATAATAGTAGATTTGATACCTGATTTTATAAGTGATTTTAGATTTGTTCCAAGACCGGCAGAAAACATAATCAAAATTACACCGATTTCCGCCATAAATGAAATGAAATTATTAGTTTCCTGATAAATATAATTCGGTTCAGTTCCGCCAAAGTTTTTAAACCATGGAATAAATCTGAGTAAAAGTCCTGCAATAATCATTCCTGCAACCTGTGGAAAACCAAACTTTTTGGCAGTTACTGCAAAATATTTTGTGACAATTAAAATAATTCCCATAGAAAGTAAAATATGCAAAATTATTTCAGTACTGGAAGACGATGACATTTTAAAATACCTCGAATTAACGAAAATTGAATAAGATTATAGGAAAATTGAAGATTTTGTTCAATATCTTGAAAATAATAAAATAGCAATCAGGAATTGCCAATTTGTTTTATTTTTATTATAGTAGAATAATGAAAATTTATTTAGCGACAAACAATCAGCACAAAAAGAAAGAAATGTGCGAACTTCTGCCTGAACATACAGTTTTAACGCCGGCTGATGAAGGCATTAATTTTAATCCTGATGAAACGGGTTCCACTTTTTATGAAAACAGTTTAATCAAAGCAAAAGCTCTTTATGAAATTGTAAAAAGTCCTGTAATAGCGGATGATTCAGGAATTTGTGTGGATGCTTTAGGTGGAGCTCCAGGAATTTATTCATCAAGATATGCTGGTCCTGATTTTATGCAGGGAAAACCTGACGGTTCAAAGATTTCTCAGGAAGAGCAGAATATTTTATTAATCAATCAGTTAAATGATGCTTTGAAGAATGAAAATCTTCCTTCAGCTTCCTATCTTCATGGTGAGCGCAGTTGTCATTATACTTGTGCTATGGTTTTATACTGTGGTTCTGATAGACTTTTTGTGGCTCAAGAAACATTTGAAGGAATTTTGATTAAGGATATAAATGAGCAGGCTGGAAATGGTGGTTTTGGCTATGATCCAATTGTTTTTCTTCCAGAATATCAGAAAACTGTTGCTCAAATTTCAGCTGATGAAAAAAATGCAATTTCTCATCGAGGAAAAGCTGTAAAAGCTTTAAAACTTATTATTGATAATTTGAAATAATGGGTTTATAATTATTGAGGTGGGATAAATCGAATGAAAAGGATGTCTTATGAAAAAAATTTTATTGATTTTAGCTTTATTTACGGTTTTTTCGGGATTGCTTGTTGCAGCAGAAAAATCTAATGATTCCGGCTCTTCTTTTGAAAAAACTGAAGGAAAATGGAGTGATCTTTCTTATGTCAATGTTCCTGTCTTGAAAATTCTTGAAGGAAAAAACGCTTATTCTATAATTTATCAAAAAAATCATGTTGGGGTTGGTTCTGTTGTAATTCCAAAAGCATGGGCAAAAGGTTCTCCTGATTCACCAAGAAAATTAAAATTCAGAAAAGTTCGTTCAGGATATAATTCTTTTATGACTGTTGTAAAAGATGAAGGTGAGTTTAAACGAGTTATTCTGTCCGTTCCAATGAATAAATCGGATTCCATTTGGGGAGTTGCTGATTATAGAAAAGAAATGGAAGGCGAAGATAAAGAAACTTTAGAAGAATTGGAATTTTAATAAATGAAACAGATTACATCTCAAGACGCCTCAGAATTTAAAGCTTTTATTGAAAGTCATGATTTTTTCTTTGTTGCAGGACATAAGGAACCGGATGGTGATTGTATAGCCTCTTGTTTAGCTGTTGCTTCAATGCTCGATTATTTTTCTAAACCATATCAGTTATTATCTGCAGGTCCGTTTAAACGAAATGAGATTATCAAATGGAAAGACAAATTTTCTGATACAATGGTTTTTCAGGATTCTCAGGATAGAGCAAAAACCGGTTTGATTGTTGTTGACTGTGGAGAATTGTTTAGGCTTGGAGAAATTGATGGTGATTTAAAAGGTCTTGATTTATTTATCATTGACCATCATAAAACAAGTTCTCCTGTCGAAGGTGTAAAAAGCTATATAAATCCTTTAGCTCCTGCCTGTTCCTATTTGATTCAGATTTTTTATGAAATGATTATTGGTGATATTCCAAAAGATATTGCAGAAATTTTATTTTTTGGAATATGTACTGATACTGGTTTCTTTAGATTTTTGTCAGATGATTCTGCACCTGTTTTTGCGGCTGTAAGCAGGCTTGTTTCTTATGGAGCTAACCCTAAACTTACTTATAATCAGATTAACAACGGTAAACCTTATTCAACTAGAAAACTTTTGGGCGTATTGCTGCAAAAAGCTGAGCGATATCTTGAAGGTCGTCTTGTGATTACCTATGAAACTATGGAAGAAACAAAGAAATATGGTTCGGAAGGCAGAGATTCTGATGCTCTTTATCAGCTTATGCTTTCGGCAAAAGATGTTGAAGCTGTAGTTTTTTTGCGCCAAGATACTCCTCTGACTTGTACTGGAGGATTCCGTTCACAGGATAAAATAGATGTGTCTGTAGTTGCTGCAAAATTTGGTGGCGGAGGCCATAAAAATGCAAGCGGCATGAGTTGCAATGGAAAGGTGGAAACTCTCATTCCGCAGATTGTAAAAGAATTTGCAAGAATCATTTAAATAGATGTATTTTTATATGATTTTTCACATGATATAGAATAAAATTCTCATTTGTGATAAAATATTTAGACTTAAAAGGTAAAAAAATTTAACTTGAATATATGGGGTACACAAATGAGTTTTAAACCAGTTGATCCAAAAGTTGATTTTCCTCTCCAGGAAGAAGAAGTGTTAAAATTCTGGCAGGAAAAAGACATTTTCAAAAAATCTGTAAGCCAAAGAGAAGGTGCAGATGATTTTGTTTTTTATGATGGACCTCCTTTTGCAACAGGTCTTCCACATTTTGGACATTTTATACCGTCAACAATTAAAGATATAATTCCCCGTTACCAGACTATGAAAGGAAAAAAAGTCGAAAGAAGATTCGGCTGGGATTGTCATGGTCTTCCTATTGAAAACTTAATCGAAAAAGAACTCGGCATCAATTCAAAACACGAAATTGAAGAACTTGGAATTGATAAATTCAACGAAGCTTGTCGTGCATCAGTTTTGCGTTATACTTCTGAATGGCGAAAAACAATTACCCGTATGGGACGCTGGGTTGATTTTGACAACGATTACAAAACTATGAACCCTGAGTTTATGGAATCAATCTGGTGGGTTGCAAAATCTTTGTGGGATAAAAATTTGATTTACGAAGGAAAGTATATTCTTCCATATTGTCCACGATGTTCGACTGTTCTTTCAACTCATGAACTTGCGCAAGGATACAAAGATGTTCAGGATCAAACAGTAACTGTGCGTTTCAAAATCACAAAAGCTCCTGAAGCAATTGATGATAAAGAAATGACAAATGGAAAAACATATTTCCTTGCATGGACTACAACACCTTGGACTTTGCCATCAAATCTGGGGCTTTGTATGGGACCAGAAATTGATTATGTAAAGATTCTTGATAAAGCAAGCGGAGATTATTACATTTTTGCACAGGCACGTCTTTCAGCTTATTATAAAAATGAAGATGATTATCAGATTATTTACACACGAAAAGGTAAAGATTTTATTGATGCTGAATATGAACCTCTTTTTCCATATTTTGCTCAGCTTAGCGAACCAGAATTCTGTGCACAAAAAACAAAGCAGAAGTGCGAAAAAGGCGCATTCCGAATGTTCAATGCTGATTATGTTTCAACAGAGGATGGTACTGGCATTGTTCATATCGCTCCTGCTTTTGGTGAAGAAGACCATAAAGTTTTTGCAGGTTCAGGTGTACCAGAAGTAGAACCTATAGATGCAGAATGTAAATTTACAAATGAAATTCCAGAATATGCAGGAAGATTTGTAAAAGATTGTGATAAAGATATTATTGCACGTCTGAAAAATGAAGGTAAACTTGTAAAGCGCGATACAATCGTCCATTCATATCCTCATTGCTGGCGTTGTGGTTCTCCGTTGATTTATCGTGGAATCGGTTCTTGGTTTGTAAAAGTGCAGGATCATCATGAAAGTCTTTTAAAGGCAAATTCTCAGATTGCATGGCAGCCAAATCACATTAAAGAAGGTCGTTTTGGTAAATGGCTGGCTGGAAGTCGTGACTGGGCTGTGAGTCGTAACCGATATTGGGGAAATCCAATTCCAATCTGGCGTTGTGACAATCCTGAATGTAAAGACGCTGTATGTGTTGGAAGCCGTCAGGAATTAAAAGATTTGTCAGGAATTTATCCAGAAGATTTACACAAACAATATGTTGATAAAATCACTTTCCCTTGTAAAAAATGTTCAGGCACAATGCGTCGTATTCCTGAAGTTTTTGACTGCTGGTTTGAAAGCGGTTCTATGCCTTATGCTCAGCAACATTATCCTTTTGAAAATAAAGAATATTTTGAAAAGCATTTCCCTGCAGATTTTATTTCTGAAGGTCTTGACCAGACTCGAGGATGGTTTTATACACTTACAATTTTAGCATCACATCTTTTTGATAAGCCTGCATTCAAGAATTGTATTGTAAACGGAATTGTTCTTGCCAGTGATGGACGAAAGATGTCAAAATCTTTAAGGAATTTTACAGACCCTGTTGAAGCTATCAATAAATTTGGAGCTGATGCAATTCGTCTTTTCCTCATGCATTCTGCAGTTGTAAAAGCTGATGAAATTCGTTATTCAGATGATGGTGTCCGTGAAATATTAAAATCAATTTTAATTCCTTGGTGGAATTCATATTCATTCTTTGTAACGTATGCAAATATTGATAAAGTTACTCCAACTGGACATTATTTTGATTCTAAGCTTCCTTCAAATCCTCTTGATGCATGGCTTCTTTCAATCACTCAAAAATTGGTTAGTGATGTTACAAAAGCTCTCGATAATTATGATTTGTCTGCAGCTATTGATCCGATAGTAAAATTTATTGATGAATTGAATAACTGGTATATCCGAAGAAGCCGCCGTCGTTTCTGGAAATCAGAAAATGATACAGATAAAACTGAAGCTTATGAAGCACTCTATATTGCATTAAAAACACTTTCTTTAGTTGCTGCACCTTTTGTTCCATTTATCACTGAAGAGATGTATTTAAATCTAAAAACTCCTGAAGATAAAGAATCTGTTCATCTTTGTGATTATCCGGTTCCAAACGAAAAATGGATTAACAAAGAACTTGAATTTAAAATGGAAACTGTTCAAAAAGCTGTTTCTATGGGACACAGTCTTAGAAATCAGTTTAATTTAAAAAACAGACAGCCACTTGCAAGTGTTGCCCTTGTTACAAGAAATTCTGAAGAAAAACGTGTCCTTGCGGAAATGGAAGACTGCATTCGCGAAGAATTGAATGTCAAAAAAGTTGAATTCCATGACCGTGAAGATGAACTTGTAGAGTATAAAGCGAAGGCAAATTTCAAGGTTTTGGGTAAAGAGCTGGGACCTTTGATGAAACAGGCTGCTCAAGTGATAACAACTTTAACTTCGGAACAGATTCAGTCTATTCTTGATGGTACAAAACTTTCAATTGAAGTTTCTGGAAAAGAAGTTGAACTGGACAGCGAAAAAGTTCTAGTTGAACGTCTTGAGAAAGATGATTTAAAAGTTTTGAATGACGGAACGCTGACAGTTGGCCTTGATTCAAAGGTAACTGATGAACTTAAAAAAGAAGGTTATGTCCGTGACTTAATTCGTGGTATTCAAAATCAGCGAAAAGAAAACGGCTACAATGTTACAGACAGAATCAAAATCAAACTTTCTGGAGATGCAGATTTGCAATCGGCATTCAAAATGTTCGAAGATTTCATTTCAAACGAAACTCTTGCAAACGAAATTGAATGGACTTGCGGTTTGGAAAACTGTGTTGAAGTAGATTGTGATGATAAAAAATGGAGTTTATTCATTGAAAAAGCATAATTTCTGGATTTTTCACAAATTTTATGTGTTTTTTCTGATTTGCATGATTTCAGTTTTTGTTGCAGGATGTAAAACAGTTCCTGTTTCAAGAACTGTTCGTGCAATTGAATTGCTTGATGATGAAAGTGCATTTTACATTGCAATTCCATCATCAGCAGACTCAGATTTGGTTCAGAAAATAATAAAAAGTTATGTTCCATCACTTTCTGATTCAAATGCAAAGATGATTTGTGAAAAAATAGACACAGTTTATTGTGGAATTTCAAACAAAAAAAATCATATGGATTTTCAATGTGTGATTTCTGGAAATATCCCTGTAAACATGATGCCAAAAATTCTCACAAAGAAGAACGGCTGGGAAACTTCAAAGATTATTCCACAAGATTCGTCAACTCAATATAATCTTTATTCAATTTCAAATGAAAATTTTTTTATTGATATGTCTTTTCCTTCTGCAAATTTGGCAGTTTTAGGAAGAGAAGTGCCAAAAATGATTGGCAGATATGATTTTTTGAGTAAACTTCCAACAGATGATTTTGAACTGAATACAATAATCGAAAAAAATCTTGCTGATTTTTTGAATGGAGCTGAAAATGAAATTCGTTTCTGTGCAAATAAACCGCAGTCATTTCTTACAATTTTGACTGGTGCCAAGCTTGATTTAAAACTGAAAGAGGTTAGTGGAGTTTTTGTTCAAGATGAAAAGCATGAAAATCAATATATTTTAGATTTAAGGTTTTTGTTCAAAAACGAAAAATATTTAAAAGCTGGAAAAACCTTGTTAACTCTTGCTTTTGGACTGACAAATTCTCAATCAGTGATTATTGGAACAGATGAACTTCAAATTAATGGAATAAAACTTGACAAAAATCAATTGATAAAACTGTTTCTACCTTAAATACTAAAATATTTTATAAGTCTAAAAGTGATAAAACTGAGTTTTAGTTGTAAAAAAAGTATGAAAAAAAATGAATTGTTTTTTAAAAGTTGTATTTTCTCAATATTATTTTTCAATATTTTTTTGATTCTTAGTTGTGTTTCAAAACCAATTCCAATTCCTGGAGAATCAAAAATTTTAATTGAAAATATTTATTTTGAATATTTAAATATTGCAGACAAATATTTCGAACTTGAAGATTATAATAATGCTGCGAAATATTATAAACTCGCAATGGAAAATAAAAATCTTTATTGGCAATCTTATTATAAACTTGCAAAAACTTATGCTTTACTTTCAGATTGGAAAAATGCACTTCCAATGTTTGAAAAATTACTTGAACGAGATAAAGATAATCATTCAATAAAAGCAAGTTTAGCTTATATTTATTCAATGCAAGGTGATACAAAAAAAGCAATTGAAATATATAAAAAATTATTGGAAGAAGATTCTTTGAATGAAAAATACCTTGAAAATTATCTTGCAGTTTTGTTGTCCTCAAAAGATTCATTTCTAGAAAATCAAGAAGAAATAGAAAAGATTTATGAACAGATTGAAACAAATTTTCCAAACAATACAAATCTAAAAATATTTGATAACACAAAAACAAAATATCTTGAAGAAATCAAATCGGAAAACCAAGATGGTATAAAAGAAGATAACAGTAATGATACTGCAGATGCGGAAAACAATATTGCAGTTACAGATGAAAAAAGTGAATCTTCAGAACAAATCACTACAGAATAAAAATGAAAATATAAAATAAATAAACTAACTTGACTAAGAGTAAAATAAAAATGAGTTTTTTGACTAATTAGTATCCGTCAATTCTAGCCTAAGTTATTCCAGCCACTCACCGCGCATCTTAAAT